>Ga0315915_1001304_pt1 | contig 29863 bp, 14 predicted proteins | sample MpolbnodulesMG_FD_207738 | JGI IMG/M metagenome (GOLD analysis project Ga0315915, IMG submission 207738) | Medicago polymorpha root nodule microbial communities from Los Angeles, California, United States - branched nodules | ecosystem: Host-associated > Plants > Roots > Nodule | place: USA... | reverse complement strand
GATTTTTATAAACAATGAAATAATGTTTTTTCTTATGAATGACATTTTCTAAAATATAAAAATCAACAAATAACTCTTTATTTCATAAAATTAATAGTTAATTTAAAGATTTTTGTAGTAGGAGTACCGGTACACCATAATTTGCAGGTGTACCGTAGAAGTTCCCATCTTTTAATACACAGCTATATAAGTATAAGAAAAATTAAACCAAAGTTGTATACTGGTACAACCACACATGTCCTACATTGAATTCCAAACTGTGCTTGAGGTTGTGAGTGACTAGATGCTTCAAGCATCATGCTTGATTGGGTTTTACAATATGTTATTATAAGGATAGTACTTAGAGTGGGGACCATGTTTACATTAAATTAGGTCCATATATGCATAAGAGAACAAGTTAGAATTAATATGATAACTTTTAGGCCAATTGACATTTGTTGACTTGAAAGATTATTATATATGCGCCTTGTATGTCTATCAGCATTTTTTGTGTTGATTTCCATTTGTTATCTTCTATATATGTGTATTTTATATGTATGGTCATGCTTAAGTAGACCCTATTTTGAAGGAATGCATTGAGGAGACTATATTTTGGGAGGAGGAGGACGTACTAGTTTGGGAAACATTGACTGATGGATGAGATATCTATTACTCTCCTTCATCTTATATACTCTTTATAAACATATATACTTTAGGTTGTTTCGAGCTAGTCGGATACTTTTTCTATCCTCGGATTAAATATTATATTTAGTTTGTGTATGTTTCTCGAAAAGATGATGTTAAGTTAATTTCAATGGTAAAATTATCATTTTCTAAAGAAAAAGCTAAAGAGTATGACAAAATAATTTATCGGTTTCACACAAATGAGTTCTTTTATTGTTATTTGAGTTTCTTCTAATTTTGATTTGATTCCAAAGTCTCTTGTGGTTGTGCACACAAGCTTAGGATGTTAGCACCACCATTCTTCTCTAGATGTGTATTTTTATATTGGTTTGTCTTTCATTGTACAAAAATATATAATCTAACACCTATTAATGGAGAAAGAATATGTAAATTAATTTGTCGTGCTATTCATGTGTGGTGTGGTGCCTATCGTGTCATGTAACAATATCGTTTACTAAAGCACTCTTAATAATTGTATTTAGTGAAGTAGTTATCTAGAGTAAATTGTGCAAAACTTACCTTTATTGAAAAAAGGGTTAAATATGTTTGTGATCTCTATAAATATATCAACTTTTCATTTTAGTCCCTCTAAAATTTTCCTTCAACTTTTAATCCCTATAAAATTTTCAATCGCTACTTTTGATCCCTATTTTTAAGTTAATTTTTTGTAATTTTTAATGAAATTGTGCAGAAATGTGTAGAATATTGTAAAAAAATATTCCCAAAAAAAATTAGAATTTTTTAACAAAACATAAATTAATTATGAATTTTTAATCTTTAGAAATATAAAAATTCATATTAAATTCATGTTTTTTTAAAAATTCTAATTTTTTTTTTGGGAGAGATGCTTATAATATTATGAATTTTTATTATGCAAAATTTTATTCAAAAATATGAATTTTAAATATGAGTTTACTTTAAAGGAGAGACAAAAGTGAAGATGAAAAAAAATTTAGGGACTAAAAGCTGAAGGAAAATTTTAAAGGGACTAAAACGAAAAGTTTGTATATTTATAGGGACAAAAACATATTTAACCTACGAAAAAATGGTAAACATACTTTGCCTCAAATATACTACTGTTGATTATAAAATTACTTTTTGTTGACCTTAGAATACTTGAATACGTATACATGTGGAATTTTGGTTAGAGTGAGAAATAAGCATGGTAAAGTGGAGGAAAATTGCGTCATGCCTAATAGTAGTGGTGAGATATACCAAACACTTTCTATTCATTGCTGGCCAGACTCCAACTTGTTGGTTCCATGTGTTTAACAACAAAAGTATAATTAGGGATCTTATTACTTTCATTTACAAAAGCAAAAATAAAAATGCATGTGTATTTTTTATTTTAATTAGTTAAATTAAAATTTATATTTTTCAAAAGCTTTTTTTTTGGAATATTTTTCAAAAATTAAAAATTCAAATGTGTGTATTTTCTATTTTAATTTGTTTTGACTTATACTAAAATAAGACAATAATTACTGAGGATCCTTTAAAACACTACTATTTTAGCAAGTGCAATTTTATGCAGGGACCTCGAACCTCCACTTCACTATATTTAAAATATGTAAGTCACAATTACTAAATTATTTGACAAAAAAAATATATATTAAAATATATACAATAAATAAGTATTTCAACAGTGTGTCCTTAAAAAAAAGTATTTTGATAGTGTGGACGTTTTGTAACCCTTCAGAGGAGAGGTGGGTAGAGTTTGTCATCCTTACAAGAAAACAATGCTTGTTCGATTGAATAATAAATGTTCTTTTTTATCTTAAGAGTATGATTTTTAAGGGAAATCGTTCGATTGAAAACTAAGTAAACCACAAACAAAGAGTTAACATCGTTGAACGTAATAGAAGGAGTCGAACTCTATCAATGCGACAATTTTAAAGTTTGATCTCAGTTAAAAGATGTATCTATTCATAGTGTTCGGCATTGATTCAAATATGATTACTTCCGGCAAAAGGAATTAACAAAAAACAAAACATATGATCAAAGATTGTTTCAATAAGAGATCAAATTCAAGCACGTAACCAAAAAAAAAAATCAAGCACTCCGAAAGAGTATAATCATAGATAAAACTGGTTAATCACTTAAGTTAAAACATTTCATTTGCACACAATGGCTGCCAACTAATGACAACTTTTTGCCAAAATTAGAGTAAAACAATATAATTAAAGACAATCAATGATGGTTGCATAGACAAAGAGGTACACAAGTTTCAGTCATCATATTAATTGCCAAACGCGTATAGGAGATTATGTCCTTTAGCATGTCCTATATTAGTGGCCAAGAGTCAAGCAAAAGATCGATTAGGTTATCCATTCATAATCAGTACAAAAGCACTCAAGATGTGGTTAAACTCAAGCATTAAATCATTAATTATTGTTTTCTTTGACTTTTAAAAAACTTTATTCATTGTACCATTATTATATGAAGATCTCTTTTGATTTGACGCACTTTTCCTTTGTTACAAGTTCTTAGCTTCGTACGTTAGGACTTAGATTTGTGTAGTTTTACGTTGTAGTCCATCTTAATCATATATTTGAGATTAAACGTAGATCAAATTTAAAATTCATTTTTACTATGTGAAATGGTCTCAATCGTTGATTGAATATCGGACGGTTTAAATCTATCATATTGTTCTACTATAAGTGCATGAAATTTGGTTCCTATACATTTTTGGTATATATTTGACCGAATTGGAGAACCATCTATTATTGTTCATTCAAGCTTTGTTGGTTAGCGCAAAGGAGAAAGAGGAGTATGCAGATTAGGGGGGATCATATGGAGAAAGGTTCACGTGAGTTAATTTCACAGTAATTAGGACCCTTGGATTAAATGTATTAAATGCTTAAGATTTGGTGTCAACAAATCTGTTGACACCTGGTGTCAACAGATCTTATCTCTATTTTTAATTTTCGTAGAGAACTTGTTGGACTCGTTTAAAAACATATGTTTAACCCCTAACAACTTATGTTTAACCACCATTTTGAAAAGAAGGTATTTATAATATGACCAGTATAGTTTTTTTATTTTGGTAGCTAAAATATCATATCAGTTTTTGAAAATGTTGTAAAATAAAATGGTGAAAAATATAGACACTTTTTTTCCACATTATTAATTTCTCACTCGTTTTATGAATTTCAGATTTTATAATCTAAACAATGTAAACACCTTATAAAATCGTCCAAAACACATTAAAGTGCTTCAGATTTTTATTATCCGAATAGGGTGTGCGAGAAGAAAATATGGTACAAAAAGAATTTGCCAAAAATATATCAGGTCTATATACTCTTATGCTTGTTAGTTGAAGCGAATATGAAAATAAGATACATTAAAGTAAACAAGCCCTAATCTTCAGTTGAATTACTTAGCCCTTGTTCATGAAAATCACTCTTCTCACTTCTAAAGTTTCTACTGTTGTTGACCGAGCAGCACTTAACTAACGTTCGCCTCTCCAATGGTAGTCAAGCTCCCTCATCGATGGTTAGATTGGGTGAATAATTTTTTAATCGATTTAACCGATTTTTAAAGTACCATAAACGACAATTAACTGCTGTTGAGGGTAAATAGATAATTTCATGATGGATTGAAGAAATTTTGAATGTCTGAAGAGTAACTTTCCTTGCTCATAGGTTGAATTGGTTCATCATCTTGAACCTTTATATTAAAGGGTCAGCTTACCAAGCCCATATAATATTCAAACAAAATGTCTCCCATAACTATGATTTTTGCTCTTCCCCCAGCACAAATCACTCGCGCCCTGCAGCCTTGCCGAAAATTCCCATGCATTAGTTAAGTAACGCAAATGTTAATTTATGCGCATATTAACTAACGTTGCGTGGGTTAACTCACGCAGTGGTATTTTGGCCTGCGTGAGTTAACTCACGTCAGTTATTAAACTTATATAAGGTTAGTTGAGCTCAATATCCAGTTATTAAACTCACGTCAATATTCACTTGTACTATAACAAGCTATTAAAAAGTTATATATTTTTGATCTAATGACATTATATTTTACTCACACAACACTAAGTATTACACTATTATGACATTCATGGTTACTTTTATCTACACTTTCACTAACTTATGCGATGTTGTCTAAAGATAGCATAAAGACCGTCTATATATCACTAGTGTCAATGAGTTTTCTTAGTTAAATGTGCGATTTTATTTTGTTGGGACTAAATGAAATGCTGAATATTTATAGAGACCATTTACGTAATTAACCCAATTAATAAAAATAATTTTATATTGTTGGGGCTAAATGTTCTCTTAGTTTTCACTAACTTATGTGATGTTGTCTAAAGATAGCATAAAGACCGTCTATATATCACTAGTGTCAGTGAGTTTTCTTAGTTAAATGTGCGATTTATTTTGTTGGGACTAAATGAAATGCTGAATATTCATAGGGACCATTTACTTAATTAACCCAATTAATAAAAATGATTTTGAGTAGTATACAAATCACAAACAATTGATTTTCTCTCATTCACATGAGTTAAACATGACTTTGAAGTAATACATTTCAATCACAAACAACACCATAAAGTACATGCACAAACCATCAATATATCTTTCAAAGAATACATATCTATCTCATTCTTCATGTATTTAATATGATTTTTGGAGTCATGTATTTCAATTATAGACAACATCAACTATATGCATAAAAACCAATGATATATCTTAAAAATAATACATATTTTCCCTATTCTTCATGGATTAAATAAATCTCTGAGTTATGCATGTCATGTGAGAAAAAGATTATGTATGTTTGATATACAAAGTGAATATAAATTTGAACCCTTATTACGATTATGTATAATGTATCTATTATTTATCAAATAGCTGAATTTATTTATTATAAACTAGCCTTTAAATGAGCACTTCGTGTTCGTCTGTCCCGTCTTCTTATTGTGCTAATGTGTATAAATTACACATAATAGTTTTTATTAAAAATTGATTAAAATTATATTGATTTTGATTAAAATTATAGGCATATATAATAGATATTTTGCACACTCATATTGTAACAAACTAAACTTATCTTTTTTAGTGATGCCAACAATCTAATGAATATAATATCTTTCAAGAAATATAATAAATATAATATAAGTTTTATCTTTTTGAATGACACCAACAAAATAATATTTTTATAGTCAAATTTGATTAAGGGTATAATTGAAAAGGGAAAAAGTCAGTCCAACAATGTCTATTTTCTTTATATATAGTATAGATAATTGCATACAATTCTGTAATATTCTATTATTTTATAAAAAAAATTATAAATCAGATAATTTATCACTTTGAAATTACACGAGGAACAACAACAAAATTAATTATTTATTTGTTCTGTCATTTATTTTCATCTATTTTTTATATTTATTTTCTCTTTTTTACAAACGTGTAAAATAAAAGAAACTTTTAGGAAACTACCAATACAAAAAATGGTTATCCTCTAATTGTTTGAATATAATATTATAAAAAATTAGTGCAACTCTAAATTATAAAAACTAAGTGCAGCTCTAATTTTTTTTAGGGAACTTCTAAATATTTATTTGTTCACTCATTCATAGAGACTTAAATAACTCACTAATTAACATCATTTTTATCATTAATAAGATGTTTATTATTTATAATATTTTATCATATTTTTAGGTACCAATATTTAATGACAACTCTTTCAATGTTTATTTTATTAACATCATATTTATAATTAATTTTTTTATTTTTTAATGCAAATAACATTGCAAATGTGTTTTGACGCATAGTCCACGCTTTGACGCTCAGCTCGTGTGACGCACGGGTCATGTGCTTAGCACGAGTTTACTCCATAAAAAAGAAAATTTGTTTTTTTTCTTCATATTTGTTTGTTACCTTATTTATTTTGTTTGTTACCCATTACCCTTGCAATGGGAAAATGAGAAAACAGTTAACGTTGTTAAAATAAAAAAAGTAAAAAAATAACAACAATGGAGTTAATTAAGCATCATTTGAATTATTAAGGAATAAATGAGTAGGATGGATTAATAAGCTCCGATGGAAGAAAAAAAAAACAATTCATGGTAAAAAAGTTGATGACAAACCACAAAAGATTTAACTTGATAAATTAGAAAATATCATTAACCTGGCCAAACTAACTAAAATGTTAATGGTCACAACTATATTGTTTCTTCATTCGAATATTTTTTTATTTAGTTTTATAGTATATATATATTTTTATAAACATTTATCTTATACACTAGAGATCAATGAAGTATATGGGTTACGCAAACTTCTGAGTCAGATGGCTTTAAAGAGCTGATTGAAAGGCAATACAAGAATATAAGAGAAATTTATATTATAAACGATAATTCCTACCTTCAACACCTATCACAATACAAATCAAAATCATCGATCGGTCACAGTATAAACTTCAATTTCTTTTTCAACATTTTAATTATTCTCGACATGTGTTTTAATTGAATAACATTTTTGATAATGAAACTGTTTGTCGATGTAACACCGCAAAACCCTAGATTGCAAAATATATCCTTTTTAAAGCTTACTACATGTATCACTTTGCCAAGAAATGTAATACAAACATCAATTGCACTTGAAATTAATATCGATACTAATGGTTTTTTTCCTTCTGAAAAGTTAATTATGCTATTTTCTATTTAATGAAAGTTACAAAGAGTTGGCTGATGGGAATAGAAAAACTGGTATAATTAAGGTCAGAGGGAGATGATATTATGAATAGAGTGAAGAAGATGAGACATTTGTTGGGTTTATTGAAAGTAATGAGCTATTAAATTAAAGTGAAGTTAGTAAGACTGAATCAAAAAAAGTAAAAAAAAAAAAAACAAACAAATAAAAGTTTTTCATCGTGAATTCAATAGAGAAGCTATTCTTTTGTTTTTCGTTTTCTCTTTTGTTTTAGCCTTGTACACCAAAAAAAATAAAAATAGAGAAACTTATGCATGATGGTGAATTTAAAATGCAACTCCTTTACAATAACATGAAAAATTGAAAATAATGAAAATATGTGAAAAACCATCTACATAATTTGGAATAGCTCAACTAATCTATCTATATATCTTTGTAATAGAACATTGAGTTGTTTATAAGCCTCCATTATGCTTATGTGGCATGCTTTGAGAAAGTTTCTCATGCTTTAGAGAAAGTTTCTCATCACTAATTGAACATCCAAAGCAATTATGGTTAAATTTTACAAATTCTACATTTCTCAAATTTGTAACTATATAATTTTGTGCTAATTGATTAGCCACTTACTCATTCATTATCCTTTTGTTTCATATTTTTCATTATCTTAAATATGTTTTTCACTTAACAAATTTAAGTTCTATCAATTATCCACTAATTAAAAATTTTCATATTTCTATTCCTTTATTATTTTTTTTAAGGGTCATTTTCCTATTTCTTGATCAGCCGCTCCTTAATATTCCTATTCCTATTCATATTCCTAATCCTTTCTCATCACTAATTGAACTAGCCAATAGCCTAACTATGTATATGTTGCATATTGAATAGTACAGCTCAGGTCCAATTTTTTATAATCAAAATGGTTACATTTTTTTTAAATCCATTCTATTCATTTTCCCTTTACATTTCTTCCGATTTATTTGTTTATTAATTAAAGCAATTTCATCAATTATTTATATTGCTAGCTACAACTATTTAGTACTATACCAGTTACGTTTTTTAAAGTGATTTAATTAGAATCAAACAATTGTTGTTTTTATTTGATTCATATTCATAACACTCGACTATTATGATATTAAAGAGAGTGTCCACTCACAAACATATGCATCTTTCCCCTCACATTTTTATCTCCATTTTCACTTAAGAAAATTCCTATTGAACAAAAAACTATTTTGCATGGTGAATTATTTTGTTGCTGATATTGAATTTCTTGCCTCCCATTAGTTTGTTGTATACCCATGTTAGTTTGTTTGACATATATAGTTGGTTTTTGCTACACATAGTTTTAATCATATTGTAGCTTTGAATTTGCTTACATTCATTATTTACGATGCCACAACTATATCAATATTTATGTCTGATTTGCTTGTGATTTCACATAGGGGGAACAATAAAGGATCGATCTAGCGCCGTAAAAGAAGGTGTTTTTTGAAATATTTATTTGTGTTTCAAAGGTATGGCCTTGAACTCTAATTTTGGGCCTTTTCTTCTTCACGTGTAATTCTGTTCCAACAATTACCTTCTCGATGGACATTGATCTTGCTATAGAATAGTGGATCTTTAGCTGGAAAACTAATGTTTCTATGTCACAATTTGTGCATGGCTATTCCTACGAAATAGGAGGCTTGGTTCTATTTTTAAAATAGGCCACAGTAAAATCAAAACGTAATTCTTTTTGTGTAGCTAAGCTTCATTAAAAAATCAGAATCAGAGGAACTTTTAAACACGAAACAAAACAAAATAAAATTAAGTGAAAGAAATGTGAAATTTACCTAACGGTGTCGTTTGGAATGTCACTCCTACGTCGTAGGAAAGGGGAAAACGAATGGTTTATGTGAAAAAGAAATAATTGTTATGATTCTTTCAATGAAATAGTTTTTCAAATTGACTGATTAAGTGATTATTCAAATTGATGGTGGTTTAATAGCATCAAATTTATGTCCAGAAAGTAGAACTAGAGTCTAGAAAAAACTCATATGTGTACCGAAGAAGAAAAAAAAGTAACATATAATTTTTTAATTTAAGTGGGGGTGGTTATTATATTTTTTTTGAGGCTCATTGTTTTTAGAGGCTCGATTCGGTAGCGCTTCTTGCACTCCCTAAGGTCCGGCCCTGAATTTGTGCTACATATATTAATAAATTTATTTTCCTTCTAAACGGTATATATATGCATATATATGGTCATGCACGTTTCAGGTAAACCACTGAACAAATAGATTTGGGTAAGGTATTAGATTTTTTTTTATAAAAATGTATTGGAATTTTGAAGGAATCTTTTTTAAACATTTGGAGTAAAGTTTCCTTCTTATACCTTCTTCTATATGTATGATGATATGCGACTCTTTGGTTTTCTCTAGGTTATATTTATAATTATTGTTCCAAATTAATGGTTGATATCCATGCAGTTCTTGCTCAACTTCGCAACAGCTCCACCATTTTAATTATTGTTCTAAATTTCTATAACTATAAATTTGGGTTCATATTCTATTACTCTCACTATCCTACCATCTATCTATCTTCTACCTATATGTACTAGATTGTAATCTTTCTTTACTATATTCTAAAGTAAGCTTGGGTTATTTACTATATTCTAAAGTAAGCTTGGGTTATTCTTGAGCAAGCATTGTGATAATGTGCCACCTCTAAAAAAACTTGATTTCTTTACCACGCTTGAATCATTCTTAAGTTATAATTGTGATGTTGTGGTATCTCTAAAGAGGCTTGATCCATACCCTCTTAGTTTCTATCTAATTTAATAAAGTTGTAGGCAAGTTTAAGTTACAAAAACTTTCCAACCTTCCCCATTCAATTGTTTCATTTTTCAGCATCCATACATTTATGAGAAAATAATAAATGTAAACATTATCATGTAACACTTGCTTCACATTTGATGAAATAAAATTTGTTCATACCAAATATTGATATTTGCACTACTTATGTATCATAAATGTATTTGTTTCCGTTTTTTCTTGGTAGCCGAAAATATGGTGCATCAATCGCTTCCAAATATAAGTCTCATTTTCTTTGCAACTTGATGCTGTAAGAAAAACATTTTGAAGGAATGAGTAAGTTTGGTACAAGTTTTTTGTTGCTTTTTAAAATAAGAACAACATGAGACTCCTGTTTATTTTAAGATCAACTTATTGTAGAATATGTTGCTGATAGTGCTCATTCAGATTGTTTAGAGCACAATTTATTTATTTCTAATTCAAGTAGTATGCGCCTTTGTTCTACCGATAACTTCAATTACAAGATATAACTCAATATATAATTTTTGTTTTTCGATATGATACACAGACAGAGTTCAGTGACTAATTTTTCTAAATTTGACATTTAGTAATCATACTTCATGTGTCGATCGGTGATTATAGGCTTCAAATCATTTTCCACAAATGTTTTTTTTTTCTATGACGTTCAATTACTACTTTGTTTTTGGTCTATATATTTATTTACACTATGTAGATGAAGAAAATAGAGATGTGATCAATTGTCTCACAAAAACGATCTTAGCATATTATCTGTTGCATAAAATTTAATCTCAAACTTTGATGTATTAAAGGTTTTAGCCGATTTTAGAAATAAGTGGGTTATAAGCTTATCTTAATAATAAGTTTAAAAATATTTTAATAGTAATTTTTTTAATCAAAGAATTTATATCAAAAGTAATGTTTATCTGCTCTATTTCTATATTCACTTTACGAGAGAATAATAATTTTAAAAATATTTTAATAGTCATTTTTTTAATCAAAGAATAATTTAATAGTGATCCACCAAATATTTTATTTTCAATAAATTAAAAATAATATGTTCAAACCCACGCATGAGTTATATACCTAGTAGATATTATTATATTTAACTAATGATATGATACCATTTTGAAATAGATCTTAATAACGTTTATATTTAATTATCATTTTTTTAGCAAATTATCATATTTTTTTTTCTAAAAAACATAATTTACCAACCAATTGCAGTCCCTCTATAATTTTTTCTTCAAACAATTGTCGAAAAATGTTTTTTCTTTAGCATTTTTAGTGATAACTATTAAAATAAGTTAGAGAGTATCACTAAATAGATGGATTAAAAACAAAATACAATATAATCGGAAGACTAAAATTTTATCTTAACATAAATTTTTTGTCATTATAAATAGATATTTCGTTTTTAGTCCCTCTATATAGTGCCACATTTGCATCATTTAACAATGAGAACAAAAATCAATGACACAATATTTGTTTGAACAAAAAATTTATAGGTACTAAAGTTTAAAAGTAATATTTGTAGGGACCAAAAACATATTTATTTCTCATATAAACTAATGTAAGATTTTGTCAAAAACCAACCAAAAGCTATCAACTTAAAAGAAAACATAACATTTTTTTTACAACCATATTCAACACTCACAAAGTCACAACAATTTACAAACACAACATACAAACAATAATATTGACACAACAAAAACAATTGTTACAAATAATGGCACATATTGTATTGATAGTGTCACAAGATGGAATAAGAAACTACATAACGGTACAAGAAGCCGTTGATATAGTTCCACTCGGAAACACACGCTAAAGGGTCATAAGGATACCACTAGGAATCTACCGGCAACCACTTTACGTGGCTAAGATTAAGAATTTAATCATTTTTGTTGGCTTGTATCTTGTAGTTAACATTTACTTAGTTGATGGCTAGTGACGAAGATTAATTATGAGACTTTTAGAGTGAAATCGAAAGTGATGGTTTGCCATTCATATTGTGAAACAAATATTTTTGATGATGTCTTAACTAATATTAGTTGTCATAGTGGTTATGCTTTGATTTTTATTAGCATGTTCCTTCTTAAGTTAGTCTTTTATGGGTTAAAGGTTGTGCTATACTTTTTGTTTGAAAATAAGATTCATTAAAGTAAACATGCCCTAAATTTAAACTTGATTTACTTAGCCCTTGCGCATAGGCTGAATTGGCTCATCATCTTAGGTCCTATAGATTGAAGAGTCAGCTTGCCAAGTCCATGTAATATTCAAACAAAATGTCAAGATATCTTGTTAAGATATTTTTTTGTCTCCCACATCTATTTGGTTTGTAACTATCTAACGATATTTTTTATGTTATAAAAGTCTTTGGTAAAGAATGACTGACAAGGACGGATGTAGAGGAGGGAAAAGGTGGGCTCCATCCCTTCCCTCTCCCAAAATAAATATTAGTACTATGTTAGTATGTTATTTTAATGTTTATTGTTTTTAATCAACATTTGCAACAAGTTCTGATTGTACCTCTTTGCTAAGCACAGCAGTCGTTGAGGCATCAGGAAGCCACTTATAGGCAACCTCCATGCTAAAAGCAAATCCTTCGCTCTCCACTATGATTTCACGAAAAATACGACGAGAAAGATCACACATATTGTCTAAAAGTACGATTATGAGTCGTTGTATCAATGATGAAGGGTGTGCCAACAGCGCTAGCAATTTCATAGAGAGTTCTATCTAACCAATATTCCTGCTGCAACTTCATAAGTCATATCCACACTTGCGCACGTGTTTAACATTGTGTGTGCTTATTTAAGTCTTTTGTTCATTGAGATAAACGAATCACCCCAGGTTTCATATTAATGATTCCCTAGCCAAGTCTAGACACTGATCTTCAACTAATGAAAAGAAGAACTCATAAGACCCTCTACCGAGGGATATCATATTCCAAGGACCTATTGTTTTCCAATGTTTCGACAACTTTGCCGTAATTTATCTGGCTGTGTAGGGCTTGTCTCCCTTGTTGAGGACAAGTCGTCCATGTAAATGTCTCAGACAAGCTGCTAAACCCTTGACATACACCTCCTCCTTGTTTTAATAGACAAAGAATCTCCTTTAAGATTAGGTTGTGGGAGAGGGTCAATAATGGTAGCCATAGTAGGGAAATAATGAGGCTGTTGGGCAGGTTTTGAAAGAGTTAATTGATTATCTGCCACACAAGGCCACAGACATGCAAATGCCATGCACGTGTCAGACTGAACCCTCAAACAACCACCCAACATTCAAAATCAATCTCATGCCTACGATGGTCTCGCAAAATTTGAAACGCACAAGTGATGAGCACCCTTTGCAATTGTTCGCGTGATCACATAACAAGAGGAATCGAAATACCTAATGGTATAATTGATCCTCGTCAACAAGCACAATTCCAATTGAATCAGTAACCACAAAAGTACCGAAATACAATTTGCTTGAATGGAATTTTGCAAGATTGATCAATGAATTATGGAGGTACGACACTCATACTAAGAAAACCCTAACAAAGCGTTCCAAATTCAATAATATATATATATATATATATATATATATATATATTACTATTATGCACACATAATTTAATTATTTTTATTTACTAGCTATGCAACACTTTATTATTAAATTTTTACCATAAAAGTTAAACTATTTTTTAGGTTTCTTATTTTGGTGTCATAAGTTTTTCCGTTCAATTTGTATCTCTTAAGTTACAAATATTAGACATTTTTTATGTTGGTATCATTTCAGCCCCACGTCTCATAAGTTTCTCAATCCATCCCCGAATATCGATGGTTGTTTTATATGATATGATTTGTGAGCAAATAAGAGAGCTAAAAGAGCAACATTTCTTGTTAATATATATGACGTTGTTTGTTGGTCTAAAGAATTATCCCAAAAAAGTGGTTGTTATACATTACACACGGACACAAACATATACACATACTTCACATATTATAAAAACATTATCATAGTAAATCAGTGATAACTGTTTAATATAAAATTGGGTTTTGGTCAAAGTTAGATGGCTTTCATTAACAAATTTCCAAAGAGGAATTGGACAAAGCTATTTTTCTTGGCTGGAAGTTTAATGGAATTTGACCGGTTGCTATAATTTGACTATATCACACCCCTTTGTTCTATATAAGACATTTGGATGTGTACTTCTTTATTGTGTAAATCCTTTTGTTAAAAAAGTGTTTTCTAGGCTAAATATGAAATAGTTATTTTGATTTGATTTTGACGATTTTTCTTTTAATGGAAGAAAAAGAAATATATATTTTATGTTGTCTATACTTTTTTAACCATATTATTGAAAAAAAAAGTTATTTCAACAACCATAGTTTTCAACATTGATATCTTTTCAACTATATTAATGAAAAATTATTTTGACATCAACGGTTTTCAAGTTGAGTAGTTTTTCATCTATATAATTTATGCTTTTCATATCAAAATAACTTTTGTTTTAATTTATGACAAACAGACTATATATAACAATATTTATATAGCAGAGGAAGAAAATACCAACTCATCTATGATATATATTTAGGGTTTGTTATTCGCATATTATCATTTTGTACTCATTTTGCGTAAAATTATATTCAAACCTTCCAAAACGAACAATTTATTTAAAGCATATACGTGTACGATAAATTGTTGGTTTACAAATCAAATATGAATAGTCCTTAAAGCATATAGTCGTGGTTAATTTTCTTACAATATACTTTTTTTTTTATTTTTTTTTTATAATCTCTTACTTTACAATTGACTTACTCTGGAGAAAACTAAATTTTCGAAAACCTATTCAACAAGTAGTGATGAGAGTGACGATGACAGCCTATATTATATAATTTTCTATTAGGTGCAAGAGGCCAAATTTTACCAAAAATGAACAAAGACATTTTTCCAAATAAAGGATTCTATCATCTACACGTGTCATTCCTAGATAATTTCTCTTCCAACAGAGAAACCACAGCCACTACTATACCAAAAGAAAAGTTTGCAAGATTTCATATCCGATTCTTTAATAGTGCTATGTAACACTTGTGCCCTAGGGCCTAGTTCAGATGGATTAGTGGAGGGCAAAAAGTTTTGTGAAAATGATATATCAACAACTATTTTTTAACAACTTTTGTAATAATTATTTTTCTCATACTTATATTATGTTTTTACTTTATCTCTTTATTACTTTAATTTTTGAAGATTAAAAGAAATGATATTTGAACATCTATTTTGTGACAATTTTCTCTCTCATACTCGCATTATTTTTTATTTTGGGTCTGTTTCAGATTTTCTTTTTCATATTTCTTTTTCATATTTAAGTGTTTGTTTAGGATTTTAGAAAAATCACTTTATCAAAAAAATCTATTTTGACCCTAAAATGAAAAGCTATTATGATTAACTTATTTTAAAATCTATTTTTTTTTTCAAAAACAAGGAGGTAACACATGTACAAGTTAAAACACATTTTTTCAAAAAAAAAAAAAGGATTTTTATAGGCAGTAGGCAAACAAAAATAACTTGAGATTATTTTTAAAATCTCTAAAAAAATCTCTTGATTCTTTTAACACAAAATCGATTTATTTTAATGCTGAAACAAATGCACATTTTATCTCTCTATTGTTTTTTTGAAGGAGATCTCTCTATTGTTTTGGTTTTCGTGCAAATACCCATTTTTTCTTTGTAAATTATGGTTGTTTCATAAGTTGTCTACTAAATTGTTGTTCTAATAACACTCCTCTAATTTTTGTGTCACTGTTTAAATTTATTTGTATATTTTGGTTGTTCAACAAGTTGTTCCAACAAATGGTTGTTCAAATAACATTCCTCTTTTCTTTATAACTTACAAAAAAATAGTATATAAATCCTATCAGAATTGATAAAAAAATGTCAAAATTATTAGGTTGGGTGTTGTGACGAAATTCGAACATCAATTCATTCACACAATTTGTATATGTTTTTAATAACTATTGTCATTTTAACTATCTACATAAAAACTTAAAATATAATTACTACCCAAAAAAGAAAACTTAGAATAAAAATAATATTTTCTTATGATCTTAACACTCAATTTTAGAAATATTTTTATGCATGTAGATTACATACTACCAGTAATAAATTATAAGAAAACAACATTAATGCATTTTCTTTTTTGGTCAAAATAACATATAATGCATTTTCTTTTTTCATTAATAATTTCACTTTTTGGTCAAAATAACATATAATGCATTTTCTTTTTTCATTAATAAAATGATCTTTTTTGGTCAAAATAACATATGATGCATTTTCTTTTTTCATTAATAATTGCACTTTTTGGTTAAAATAACATATAATGCACTTTCTTTTTCATTAATAATTGCACTTTTTGGTCAAAATAACATATAATGCATTTTCTTTTTTCATTAATAAAATGATCTTTTTTGGTCAAAATAACATATAATGCATTTTCTTTTTTCATTAATAAAATGATCTTTTTTGGTCAAAATAACGTATAATGCATTTTCTTTTTTCATTAATAATTGCACTTTTTGGTCAAAATAATATATAATGCATTTTCTTTTTTCATTAATAATTGCACTTTAATTTCTTTAACGTAACACTAAAAATTATTATGTGAGCAAGTTTGATGAATTAAGTACCACATGAACATTATTATCTACTCAATATGAGACTTATAATATTGTCATGCCTTTAAGAGTCGACTCTACAATGACTTTTACAATCGATAATGGCTCGATGATAGCTTTGTTTTTGTTTAAAAACTTCGCTGACCAGCCAGTATTCAATGATGCATTTCAATCTAACCTATAAGTAATCCTTTACACAACCACACTCTCAATAAAAACATCAATTGTTAGAATTTAAACCAAAACTCAATTTAAAAGATTAATTCATTAAATAAGAAACTTTTCTCAAAGAAAGTATTAAGAAACATTTTTTCTTTTTAAGAAAAATATTAAGAAACATTAATTACTTTGGTTAGACAAAATTGGATTGATAAGGTACATGAATGATGAATGTGTAATGTGTAGGAGTTTATCCATATCCCTATTGAAAAAGTACCAACCTAGATCAAGAAAGATAGTGGAATGGCTATGTGTCATTCAAATATGAATCTAATTAAGCTATTCCCAAAAGAAAGAGCAAAAAAGTGAGAAAGAGAAACATCTTTTCAATACCACAAAAACAATTTGTGGCTCAAATTCATTGTTGCATCTGATGTAGCAACTTTTGTATCAACAAAAACAGCACAAACAAACCACACAAACACAACGTGTCACTCTCTCTCTCTACACTTTTTTCATCATATAAAAAAACAAAAACAGTTTTATCCAAAAAATATATTAAAAAAAAAAGAAAAAACAAAGAAACAAAAGAAAAAAAATGTTGGAAGCAAAAGACCCTGCGATCAAGCTTTTTGGGAAGACGATTCCGGTATCGGAGATCTCTGCCGGATCCAGTGACTCTACCGGAGCACCGGCTACATCTTCTGGTGATGCTGTTGATGATGGTATCATTCAAAACCATGGTTCTTCCATGGATGAAGAAGAGAGAGAAATTGATGAGGTATGAAGAAATTTTTGATTTTGAGAGTAACCCTTTATTTAAAATGTGAAAATATTTAGTGGGTTGGTGTTAGATTTTTGTTTCATTACATTGAAGATTCTGTTGACTTGCTATCATAACCTTTTATCTGTGTTTTGTTTTTTTGAAGGGTTTAGTATTTAGTTTGGATTCTGTGTTTTTTGGATCTATGTTGATTGGTTTTGTTTCAATTTTGGAATTTTGATTTTGGTTTTTAAGGTTTTCAATTTTCATGATGTTTTTGATTTGATGCTGTTGTAGTTTCTGATGGCTTAAGCTTAACATTAAATTGGTTAAGTATTTTGAATTAATTCTATAGATACTTGATTTTAATAACATTACGTGCTTAATTACTTTCTGATGATAGTTTTTTTTTGGAAAAACCCTAGTTTTGAGTTAGTTCTAGTTCTAGACTCTAAATGGTTCTATCTGAATCAGAGTCTATCTTAGATTCGTTATTAGGACTGATATATGCACCAAAGTCTCAATATAGATATCGTTGTATCGAATATATGCAAAACAAAGTGGATGTATCTGGTTCAAATAAGTTGATGTGTCTGATTCAAATTTTTAACCAATATATCAACTTTGTTTGATATTTTAATTTTTTTGCTTGAATTTTGAAACCTGAGTAGTAGATAGAGTTTATAATGTCAAGATCTTTTTGTAAATTTTGAGACCAGAGTATTGATTGTGTTTAACTTGTTTCAATCTAACTTTTCCTTTTCTATATCTGATTCTGAATATATTCTCTTTTGTACTGTGAAAAAATCTTTCTCTATTTAGTTTCTGGGTTTTGTATCTTGGTTTTTCTAAATATAGAAAAAACAGATTTAAGGAGTAAGGACTGTCATATTTCAAGTTTTAGCTCATTTTGTCATACTTTCTGGTTTGGTTTTCATGTTCCTTGTACTTTTGTCTATAGTCAGTTAACATGGTTAAATGCTATAGTACTGATTATCTGTGGACATAAACACTTGTGACACTATTCTTACAGAAACAGCTTATGACATGTACATAAACTGTTTTCAGCTTATGTACAAATAAGTGTTTATGACATGTACATGAACACTTGTGAGACTATTCAGAAGAGCTTATAGAAACAGCTTATGACATGTACATAAACACTTGTGAGACTATTCGGAAGAGCTTATATGAACAATTTAATTTAATTTTTTTTTTGTATGTGATAAGCCTTTATGCTTTAAGCTCTAATTAAGCTGTTTGTACTAAATTTTTGGCTTAGACTATCATACTCATCAAGAGTTTTCTTGAATTCAGGACACAATGGAAGATGAATCGACCAAATGTAAGAAGGAAAAAGATGAAGCTCTCACCCAATCATCAGAAAAGATTACTGATCTAGACACAAACTCAAGATTAGTGGAAGAATCAATTAACCCCTCCACTGAGGATGAGCAAAATGCATCGAAAACTTCAAAGATTATGGAAGAACATACTGAGAATTCTCATGATAAGACCCTGAAAAAGCCAGACAAAATACTGCCGTGCCCCCGTTGTTATAGCATGGACACCAAATTCTGCTACTACAATAACTACAATGTTAACCAGCCTCGCCATTTTTGCAAGAAATGCCAGAGATACTGGACTGCCGGGGGAGCCATGAGAAATGTGCCTGTAGGCGCCGGTCGCAGGAAGAACAAAAATTCTGCTTCTCACTTTCGCCAAATAACTGTACCCGAAACAGTCGTTCAGAATTCTCTATCTGACTCTCCAAACGGAGTCCATCATCCTTCACTGAACTGTAATGGCACAGTCTTTACATTCAGGACCGATACACCCTTGTGTGAATCAATGGAATCTGCATTGAACCTTGCTGATAAAGGAGTTAGTATTTCCCCAAAAAATGGATTCATTAGACCGGAAGAACTGCGGATTCATGTACCCTATGTTGGTGAAGAAAAGAGTGATGATCATTCCATCAAATCTTCCGACACATCAACAGCGCTGACAGAAGATGCAGCTGCCAGCAGTTCTCTTGAACAAGTTATGCCAAATGGTCAAAGCTTCCCACCACAAGTTCCGTATTACCCCGGTGCTCCTTGGCTTTTGCCGTGGAATCCATCTCAATGGAGCTCTCAAGTACAACCACCACCTGCTTTTTTCCCACAAGGATTTGCCATGCCACTCTATCCTCCACCAGCTTATTGGGGTTTTAGCATGCCCGGTGCGTGGAACAATCCATGGCTGGCACAACCTTCATCACCAAATAGTGCAGCTGTTAACTCCGGTCCTAACTCGCCAACCTTAGGCAAGCATTCAAGGGAAGAAAGCATGCTCAAACCGACCGACTCAACAGGTTCTGACGAAGGAAACAATAAAGAAGAAAAGTCCCTTTGGGTTCCAAAAACATTGAGGATTGATGACTTGGGAGAAGCGGAAAAAAGCTCAATATTGACAACTCTCGGGATTAAAAACAATAAGGCGGACGCGATTCGTGGGGGAGGACTTTTCAAAGCCTTTGCTTCAAAGAGCAATGAAAAAGATAGCGTGCAAAACTCACCTGCCATGCAGGCCAATCCAGCAGCAATGTCTAGGTCAATTAGCTTTCATGAGACCTCATAATTATGTAGCTTATAAATTTGCTTTTATTTATTAGATGCAGCAGATGAGCCGATTGACACAGCAGCTATGAAACATGGTCACAACATTGGTACAGACACATCGACACCATTAATGATTTGAGAAAATGGACGTGTTGGTGTCTGACATGCGTTACAAGCACAGCAGTGTTCTACAGTTCTTAAGAAAGTTACAAACTGTAAGAATACATTGGTTCATTTTTATTTTTGGTAAGAGTTAGTTCTTGTTGATCAATGGAAGAAGTTGAGAAGATGTATCTTCCTGCATTCGCTTTAAGGAGATTCGAGTCTTCTCTTTGCAGAGTAGTTTCACCTCTTAGGTGGCGGCGGCTAGGCAATTTTACATTCTTCCCTTTATTTTAGATTGCTTTCTTAGTTCATGTACATATATGTAAGCGTATGTGACATAGTGAGGCTTAGCTATTTGTTTTTCCAGCAAGATCGTCGATGTATATATAAATAAGATTGAGAGTTCAAATTGAACATTTTGTTTTGCTATATTGTTTCAGAATTTTATCATTTAGGTGCAATAAACATGGAAGTATTTTATCATTTTGGATAACTATGCATGTGTTTGGTAGTGCATCACATTGGATGCAAACGTGACTTTGGAGAAGCAGCTACATGGTAGCTTTCAGGTAAAAAAGTTACAGAACTGCCTGATGTGATTTTAGAAACATGGACGCCGAACCAAACAATCGTTTGTTTGTAACTTTCTCTGTCTGGTGCATGTCTCGACCAACACCATACTCGGATGCTCGACTCTGAAGCCGATTAAATAGACTTCTTTTCTGACTTAGTCTTTGAAGTGGTCAATTGTGCATCAGTTAACAGACAATTTTTGTACTGTAAGTGTGCTTGAGATTCAGAAACTATTGTGTTCATCATTATTTTGGAGTGTTATTATTTAGAGTTTTTCAACTGATATTGTTTTATTAATAACACCTAAAACTAGTAAAAGAAACTAGTGGTGAGATTCAATGAACTATGAAAGTAGATATGAAGCCCTCTGATCCTAATGCAGTATAATATCTTTAGGCAGATTGTCTATCATATTTAGAGTACATTGTGAACTAATAAGAAAATGGAGTATTTATTTTTACTATGTATTGGTGCTAGATTATCTTTGATTTTTTTTTTTTTTGATAACTAATCTCTACTGAAAAATTTAGATGGCCAACTTAGATGGCCATCTTTAGTGATGTCTTTCATTTAAACGGTATTTTCTTCATCTACAGACAAGGTTGATCTTTAGATTTTTGGTGCGCTAGACCATCTAAAATAATGGTGCTCCAGTTAATCATATTATTGTAATTGTTTTGTTTGTGCGTTGTAGTGGAGTTTGAACAAAAATTTGAGATTTTAAAATGAAGATAAAAAGTATAAGTTGCAAAATAACATTAAAAAATAATCAAATTAAAAGGCAAATTCATCAATTGATAACAGCACTAGGAGTGTTACATGTACAATAAGTCACTTTGTGCACAAATATTAGTGTGTTAGTTGATATGTTAGTATTTTTTTCTCTTTCTTTTTTTGACAAAAGTATTTTTTTCTCTTAAACCTTGGCTCTTTAACTCCCTTAATCCTTTAGCTAGCTCAAACTAATTGAGTTTGTCCTCGTGAGTTTAACTCAGTTGGTATGGACAATGCATAATATATGCAAGGTCTAGGGTTCGAATCCCGGCCACCAAAAAAAAAAAACTAATTGAGCTTCCCCACGTGCGCACACTAACTAAAATGATAACTTATTTTATGTTTTCTTATTAAGAGACACACACTAAAATGATAAATTATTTTATGTTTTTTTATTAATATATTATATACTGATATCATTTCAATCCAATATACTTATGTATGTATGTGATTTAATTTGTCTTGAATTATACTTATTAACAACTTTTTATATTCTAAATATTTATTCAATATTAAAACAAAAAAAAACTAGGGAAACATAAATTTGTCACATAAAAGAAAAATGAAAAATTAAAGGAGTTGGGAAGTTAAAAATTCAAGGTTTTTTTTTTTGCTAAGCAAGGAGAGAGACAGACATCGGGAAACAACACCGACATCCCAACTAGGTTGGCACCCCGGGAAGCTTCCGTCCTATGCCCATCAAACTCTAGATTTAATAAAAAAAGGGAAAAAATCTAGATTTAATAAAATTCAAGGTTCAAGTACGGACTAGGAAAAAATAATAACATAATAATTAACATACTAACATTTGTCAGTAAAAAAAATGAAAAATGAAAATAAAAAATAATATATATCTCTTCATATAATTCCTTTTCAATCTTTTCGTACACATCCATTATTGATAATTTTGTTTCTTTTTCCTGGTTGTTTCTTCGGACATAATTCAAACTTCCTATTCTTTTTTTTTTTTTTTTAGATAGACGAGATGACAAAACCATCATAAACTCACACACACAAAGTGGAGGTACCGGGGTTCGCACCCCGGTCATGACGTCCGACCTAACAATTTCGATATTTTTGCAGTTGAGCTAGGACTAATGGGACCAAACTTCCTATTCTTACTGGTGTTTTAAGTCAATCAAACTTCCTAAATTTCTACTAATATATATCATTATATAATGACATATCATAAATTTAATTTGTTACAGTCTTAGCTATAATTTGATTTATTTGTCATTAAACAAAAGTCTTGTTCAATTTGATTTATTTGTCATTAAACAAAAGCCTTATTCTCAGTTCTTCATTCCACTTCACAATTCAGTTCACTACTCTATCTCTTTGATTGGAATAACCAAAATATTTCCAAGGGAGTTGAGTAGATTGCAATAATGCTTTATTTTGAGTTCAATTTTCTCTTTTGTTTGGTGGCCGTTCTATGCATCAACTAGTTATATGCTGAAAGTTTTCATATGAACAAGTGTGTCGAGATAGAGAGGGGAGCTCTCCTCAAGTTTAAAGATGCTCTCATTCTTGGAACGGGTAGCCTTTCATCATGGAAAGGTGAATACTGCTGCAAATGAGAAGGAATTTCATGTGATAATTTAACCAATTGGTTCACTAGGTAAGTTGATAGAGTTGAATCTTAATAGTAAGAATCTTTTTTTTTTTTTAAAGAAGATAAATTAGCCCATCCAAATTAGCACTAGAGAGAATCGAATCTGAGACCTTGAGGAGGAGCACACTCTCAGGTCTCAAGCCAATACCACTAGGCCAACCCAAGTGGGTTCATGATAGTACTAATCTTGTTAGTGTTATTCCTCCTACTCGCAAAAACCTTTCCAATTTGCAAACTCTTGACCTTTTAAATAACTACGGTATGAGTGTAAATGACCTTGAATGACTTTCTCACCTCTCTAATTTGAGATATCTTGATCTATCATATATGAATCTCACTCTCATAGTTGATTGGTTGTCATCAATAACCAAAATTCCTTCTCTGTCTAAGCTTCATTTACAATTTTGTGATTTCCATCGAGTCAAACGTAAATCTATCACACCGGAATACTTCTATTTCTCTAAAATCTCTCGACTTCTCATATAATGAATTCCAAAGTAGCATACTAGAATCTTTTAGGAATATGTATCAACCGCAAGAGTTACAACTAAACTCCAATAAATTGTCTTGTAAACGTAGTGACATCATACAACAATTGTGTTCCGCAAAAAATGGTTTAAGGAAATTGTATCTAAGCAATAACAAATTCAAAGTGAGGCCATTTTCCAATTTTTTCATGTTTTCCATTGTTGGAGACATTAGCTATTTGAAATACAAATGTTATCGGTGATTTTGATGTCTAGGATAAATGAAAGTTTGTAACACACTCTATAATAATTCAAAACTTATAGTAAATAAAAGTCTTTTCCATCACAAAAAGTATTGTTCAATAAATGAGTGATTTAGGAGAAATGGATGTAACACATTCTACAATAGTTCAAAACTTATAGGAAAACAAAAATCTTGCCCATCACAAAAGTCTTGATTAATGTTATGTTTGAAATTTTGTTATATTTTGAACTTCTAGGAAAAATGGAAGAATGTAACACACTCTAATAATTCAAAGGTAATAATGTTTTTAATGACAAATGTTAGTGTGTTAACTGTTATATTAGTATTTTTTTACCTCTTGAACCTTGGATCTAACTCTTTAGCTCCCTTAACCCTTTAGCTAGCTCAAAGCCCCCCCATAAATTATTTTATGTTTTTTTAATTAATAGACACACACTAAAATGATAATTTTTTTAATCAATATATTGATATCATTTCAATCCAATATACTTATGTATGTATGTGATATAATTTGTCTTGAGATTTAGGGATTTGACGATTAAATTCGGGATTTATGGATTTGTGATTCAATTTGGGGATTTGATTTTTGGTTTTTTACTTTCAGTTTAGTCCTTATGACAGATCATATACCCTGTGAGCACAAAACATTTGTCATCTCATTAGTTAACATAATTTTTTAACGACAGAGACTAAACTGATAACGAAAGTGCACATCTAGGGACTACTTTGTATTTAAGCCTGAGTTAGGGACATTTGTGACAGCGAGGTGCGGAGTAAGGGACCAAAGTGACCATTTACTCTTTATTAATTAAAGAAAAGATAAAATATAATTAATATATCATTAATTTTAAATTACAAAATAAAATTTCAATATTAGTTAAATCACACATAATTGATTTTCTTTCATTCTCATTAATTAAATATGACTCTTGAAGTCATGCATTTCAATCACAATCATCAACACATACATAACAACCAATATACATTGCAAAGATTACATATCTTCTTAATTATTCATTTATTAAATATGGTCATTTAAGTCATTCATGTCATATGATAATGAATATTATATGTGTGTGAAGTACATAACTCTATATTAAACTTATCTACTTTTATTTCAGAAAAAAAGAATTAAACTCATCTATTTTCTTCACATTTTTTTTAAAACTTATCTATTATCTATTCCTTAAAAAAAAAAAAAACTCATTATTATCTATCTATTAAATAAGAATCTTTTAAAAAAATAAAAATAGAATCTTTAAATTCATAAATGTCAAATGAGCCCATGCCGGTCATGCTTGGCGCCACCATTGTTTGGGGGCTCAAACCAAATACTTTGTAAAAAAGATCCAAAAACTAATTATTCTCATCAACTTGGTCCCTATTAATAGACTGATTTTTTTTTAGGGAAACGTGCTTATAGCATTTTATTAATAAGAATAGTTTCAATACACGTGGGTATATCATAATAAACGGCGGGACTAGCTAAAGACGTGGCCTCTCGTGCAAGAGCAGGAGCAACCGCGTTGGCTTGTCGCCTAACAAACTCCACCCTAGAGTTAGAATATAAATTGCGAAACAGAGAACGACAGGAAGAAATAATACAACCAAATTCAGACAAGTCGTTCTTGGTAGCAAGGAAGGCATCAACGGTTAATTTAGAGTCTGTTTCAAAGTCCACGTTATCAAGCTGCATATCACTCAACCATTGCAAAGCAGAGTGCAGCCCTAAAGCTTCTCCCACATCCACCGAAACAGTACACGGATATGTAATAGTCTTAGCCAGAACAAAAATACCTCCGAGTCACGAACACAAATGCCAATACCTGTGCGGTTATGATGAGAAGAAAAAGCCGCGTCGATATTACATTTATATCTACCTGACATAGGGGGCTACCACGAGATTCTATTGTGTTGGTGTGATGTGGAGGCCCCCGTGTTTGCAGCCATTGCATGCTAAAAATGTGAAGTAGATGCAAGGACATCCAGAGCATTCGCCAGTTGCCAATCTGTAACCATGTTCCTAGCACGTTCTACAACCACAACACTTGTTTTTGTGACATTGTCCCAAACTCTAATATTGTAGTGTTTCCATAGACTCCAAACAACGGTTGACAGACATTGAGATAACTCAGCAGACAAATTCTCTAAAAGAGAGAAAATAGCATCTGTAACTGAAGCAGTATGAGAGAGGGCGTGTTGCACCGAGCCCCAAAGACCAGTCCTATTCCACACCTGTATAGAAAAAGGACAATCGAAAAAACATGCAAAAGATCCTCATGAGTAGAGTCACAGCTAGCGCAGTTAGTAGGACAAACAACACCTTTATCCAACAAACGGACACGAGTCAGTAAACAGCCACGACACATACGCCAAAGTAAATTCTTAACCTTCGGTGGGACTTTAAGGTTCCAGATACCAGACCAGTACCCCGGACGTCATAGGTAGGAGGAATCAATTAATTCTGTTACGCACAGCCTGTAAGCATTACGTACCGAGTAGCGTCTGTGCCTTTCCGCTTTCCAAAGAATTCTATCATCCTCAACCTGAGCAATAAGTGGCGTATGGAGTATTTTATTTGCAATATCCACACTAAATACTTGTCGAACCACCTGTTCATTCCAGCTTTTGTCATGTAAATTCATCAGACTATTAATAGTAAAATTATGAACAAAGTGAGCACCTAGAGTATCACTACTAATAAACTCCTCATTCGACAACCAAGGTTCGTTGAGAATGGAAATGGTCGCACCTGAGCCTATGCTCCACCGCGCTCCCCCACGCACTATAAATCTAGCACGCATAATACTGCGCCAAACATAGCTCGGATTATGTCCAACAGTAGCCATGAGATAGGAACCAGACGGGAAATAACGAGCTTTAAGAATTCGAGCAACAAGAGAGTTCGGCTCTGTAATAAATTTCCATCCCTGTTTCCCCAAGATAGCTAAATTAAAAGCAGAGAGGTCCTTAAAACCCATACCTCCATGAACTTTTGGTGCCGACAGCTTCTCCCAATTCATCCAATGTATCCTTCGGTGCGTCGTCTTGCCATGTCCCCACCAAAAAGAATTCATCATCTTTTCAGTGGAGTCAATCAAAGTAATGGGTAGCTGAAAAATGCTCATCACATAAGTAGGAATAGACTGCAAAACAGATTTTTATCATTACCTCACGACCCGCTTTTGAGAGACATTTACCACTCCAGAAGTTAATTTTCTGCCAAACGCGATCCTTGATATACGCAAATGTAGCTTTACGGTCTCGACCTATCATAGAAGGTAGGCCCAGGTATTTACTCGTGCCCAAAACAACTTGAACGCCAAGAATATTAGTGATAGTATTTTTAAGATTTTTAAGATAGTATTTGCCCAAAACAACTATTTAAGATGGGAAACAGAAGGTGCTTGGCGACAAACCTTTGTTCCCGTAAGGCCACCTCTTGTCTCTACATCTCTGATGAGCGACGATAGACCCTCTGCACAAATAATAAACAAATAAGGGGAAAGAGGATCCCCTTGTCGGAGACCACGCCCTGGAATAATAGGGCAAACCTGCTCACCATTAACAAGCACAGAATAATCTACGGACTCTACACACATGCGCATCGAGTGAATCCAACGATGATGAAAACCCATTTTATGTAAAACAACCATTAAATAGTTCCAGTCCATACGATCATATGCTTTGCTAATGTCCAGTTTGAGAGCAACATACCTATCTTCCCCGCGTGTCTTGGCTTTCATGAAATGCAGAACCTCAATTGCTACCATAGCATTGTCGAGAATGGAGCGGCCGGGAACAAATGCGGACTGATTGCCAGAGATGCACTGAGACAATACATTCTTCAGCCTGTTTGCTAACACTTTAGATATAATTTTATATAAAACATTGCAAAGTGCTATTGGCCGCTAGTCTTTCATGCTAACCTGCGTAGAACCTTTTGTGATAAGGGCAATGTTAGTAATATTTAAATCAGGGGGAAACTGTCTCGTATCTAACCAATCACAACATTCCTTAAAGATGTCATCGCTGCATAAAGTCCAAAAGTGTTGGTAGAAACCCGGACTATAGCCATCAGGGCCGGAGCACTTGTCCGGATGCATAGAGAAGATAGCATCTCTAAACTCGGCCTTAGTAAAAGGTGCCGTGGGTATATCATTATCATTATCATTAACAGAGATAGACGGATTAATAACATCTATGACAGAAGAAAAATCACTATATTTAATGGGTGAATTTCACCCATCACAGATTTTAATACCTGGGCCTACCTTCAAAAAATAATTGATGGGTGAAAATATTAAATGTTTATTCATATATTTGAATTTTAAATTTAAAAAATAATTGAGTTTTAAAAGGTAAATTTGATCCAAAAAAGGTCGGACTAAAAAAGTAGTTAGTTTATATCAAGCGCTAGTATTTGAGTTTTAGGTAATTTGCTTATCAACAGTTCTATAAATATTTGGCTTTGGTATTAAAAAATATATATTTGGCTTGGTTTGGAGATAATGTTACCTCAAAATTTGTTTTTATTGTTGGATTACGAGGGAAATGGATCCTCTCTCCTGCCTTTATTGTTCAGCCATTCCTTATGTGTTTCATCCAACGGCTGAGAGTTCATAACAAATAAATAAATAAAAAACAGCAGTTTTGAAAAGAGAGAAAAACATACATGAGTGGCTGAGATGATGGCAGCACAAACAACAACAAAGAGAAAGTGCAGGAGAAGATCCAAATCTGGTTACCAACGTGTTTGTTTAAGTTTTTTATTGTTGAAAAAAAATACAAAAAATATCACTTTTGTCATTTTTTAGTGTTTGTTTAAGATTTTTAAAAACATATATTTGACTTTAAAATGAAAAGTTAGTAGGATTATCTCTTCCAAATCTATTTTTTGTTTTCAAAAACAAAGAAGTAACACATAAACAAGTTAAAAATGACCTCAATTTTTTTTAAATATATTTTAACACAAAATATTTATTTTTTAAAGTTGTAACAAACGCACGTATCTTGTGTTGTGCCGGATAAAAAAAAATCGCAAAAAAGGTATTTGGTTAGTTTTTACAATGACGTGGGTGTTATGGAAAATTAGATATGATAACGGGATTAAAGTGACTTCGTGAAGATGGAGTTTGAGCAATTGATTGCTAACTTATTTCTGTACATGTACAAAATCACAAGTGGAAAATTGCTCTTCTCCCATTTATAATTGCTAATTCCCAAAAAAAGAGGAACGTGAGTTAACCGGCGGTAGGTTGTTCAAAGCTTCTTGTTCATGATTCAGATTCTGGTGGTTCAAAGCTAACATTACACACGTACAAAATGTTGTAACCTTCTCAAGAAAATAATAACATTATTTTATTTTTTAATGGTAAATGTTAGTAATGTGTCATATTAGTTTTGTCTTTGTTTGCCTGGGTTTAAATTTAAGATCTTCTATTTCTTATGTCAAATTTGAAATTCCATCTTTTAAGCACGAAAGATTTAAAAGATATTAAAACTCAACAGCCTACAAAAAAAGTGGTTTAAGACAAACGGTAACAATAATCTAAACAGGCAATCACCCAACTACAAGCACAAGTATATCAATCTATAGTGAAGTTCAAATTATTGATCACAAGTATTATCGAACTCGAAGAGAAAGTATTATCAAACCCCTTAAGACATACCAACATAGATACATAGTGTAACATGATTAATGTACCTGATAAAATCCATAGGGCATTTAATTAAGTATTCAATCCCTTGACAATG
>Ga0315915_1001302_pt1 | contig 29871 bp, 22 predicted proteins | sample MpolbnodulesMG_FD_207738 | JGI IMG/M metagenome (GOLD analysis project Ga0315915, IMG submission 207738) | Medicago polymorpha root nodule microbial communities from Los Angeles, California, United States - branched nodules | ecosystem: Host-associated > Plants > Roots > Nodule | place: USA... | reverse complement strand
TATTTCCTTTTATTGTTATTCTATTTTAATAGTTGTTTATTTTTCCTTATGTCACTCCTTAGATTAAGGAGATGATTAGCTGTATTCTCTCCTATAAAAGGAGCACCATTTTCATTGAAATAAACAACTCTAAAGTTAGAGAGTAATTTCTACATGGTATCAGAGCCTATCCAAGATCTACCATTGTCGGGATTCCGCATTGCCACGCTTCATGCCCATTGGCTCTAAGCGTGAGGGGGTTTGTTGAAAATCCCGCCCCGAATGTGAGGGGGTGGGTTGGTGATTCCACCTCAGGTGTGTTGGAAATCCCGCCCCGAACGTGAGGGGGTGGGTTGGTAATTCCACCTTAATTGTGATCTGCCCTAGTTGCCTTATGTTGGCTTGTCTTTGAGGGGGTGGATTTAGTCCGATTTAGTCCCACATCGGTTAGATAGGAAGCTTGATCAGAGTTTATAAAAAGGAGGCACTCCTAACCTTACAAGCCGGTTTTGTAATGATGAGTTAGGCCCCAAATTTCAACACTTATATATTTAATGTGAATGTAACAATGAAGTAAACACAGAAGTATAATTCTATACGGATCATACACAGTAACATCCATCTAAAGTGATACACTCAATTTGGATTTGGTGGAACAATGAAGCATGCATTAATTAAACTTGTAAGAAAATAAAACAATCATACTTCATGATTTTTTCCCATTCATAATCTGAGACCAAATGCATGAGGGAGGGAAACTCACCTTTAATTCTAAGTTGAAGATGATGGTTCAAGCTTGCTATTTGATTTTTCCTTGCTCCCAATGTTTCTATCTTCTTATTCTTCTCCAATCTTCAATCTTTAGGTTTAGAAGCTAACAATCCTAATTCTTCAATTGCATGAATGATTCTAGGATGGTGAGAATGGAGAGATGGCCGAGACAGAGATTGGGGAAGAAGGAGACGTTGTTGAAAATCTGATTTTCAACCTCAATCCACATATATGTATATGAGTTTTCATATTACTAACATACCCCTACTAAAATATGGTATTCCATAATAACCCTTACTTATGGAGTGAAAAATTCGTTTTCGACAAAAGACTATACTTTTTCGCATGTAAAGGGGCTTCTGAGCAAAACGCGGGACTTTCAAAATGAGGGTTTTTAATTTCTATCAGAATTTCTCGAATACTCTATGTTTTGGGATATTACAGTTGGTTCCATCTTTATTGTTAACGCCCAACAAAGAATTGGAACTGTTGTGAAGCTTTTTTATTTGGACATGATAAAATAGAACCCTGTAGAGGGCTGACAATCACACATTTTTTTAATCCCTCCAAATGGGACATCGAAAAAGGAGAGAATTGTCTAGATCCCATTAGTAGGAATCCGAAGGATATACATACTGGACATGAATTGGATGGGTCAATATCTGTCAATTTTAATACTGGTTAATGGTCGGACATTGTGGTAAGTTACGATTTTGATACAGGCCGTTTTGACTACCTAACACTTTTTTTTTAAGTAAATGTAAAAAGATTTTATTAATATACGGCACACAAAGATTTTATTAATTTACAAGCATCGAGAGAAAGGTCTGCAAGCCACAGTTCCACAAATGCTACCACAACCTGATTCTAAACTTCAAACATAATTCAACACCTTAACCAACTTTAGCTAAGCATATGAACATAGTACAAATTAAGTAGGCTTCCCAATGCCACCAATATACCACATCTGAAGCAATAAAAAATCCCAATCCCACAAATTGCCAAAATCCAAGATTGAGATTAAAAACCAGAATCTGCTCTTACAATGATCCAACTTGGCTCCTTAACACCAAATCTAGATAAGTTTCACAAAATCAGACCGAACAGTGCAAGTTGAAATACAACCCTGCTAATTTCACCAATACGTCTATGCAACGAAGAGACTTGGCCTGAACCTACTCAGCGATGCCATCTTACCTCCACACACTCAGCTGAGATAAATTTTAAACAACATACCATATATTACCAGAGCACTTTGCAACCTATACTGCTGCAGACCTAACATTAACCACATATTTTCTGCTGAAACTAGTTACCACTGCTATGGTATGGAACAAAACCGAGACAAACCAAAGGGCCATGATCAAAGTTTCAATGTTTGCAGCTGAAACTAGTTACCACTGTTATGGTATGGAACACAGCCCAGACGAACCAAAACTGGATTAGAGGATATAAACTGAAACATATGCACACTCCAAAATCGCCAAAACCAGCTGAAGATTCAAACCACGATATCACTGAGACAAGCCAGTGGATTCAAACACCACTGCACAATGTTGTAATCATGTTATTTGATTTAATACGCAACCAGGGCCAAGAATAAAATTTCAGTGACTCCAGCATCTTTTCAATGCAAAGGACCCAACAACACTAACTTATGAATGTAATTCAGCGAATTATTGTGAGAGAGTAGATTGTTGAGCATGACAAAGTGGCAAGTAAGATTTTGTTCTCATGTGGCAAGAGTTGAGTAACTTGACCTAAAAAGTGGTGAGATGTCATTGATATGGTTTGGAGGCTGTTCTTTTTTTCTGCGAAAGGTTTTAATAAATAGATTTAAGGAATTATAAGTGATTGAACGTAACCATATATATCAACAGTGCCCGAGACCAATACAAGTGAGACATCAAACACGTCTTCAATGTAAAGTGTTTGTGTTACATGTATTTTTTATAATTCATAAGGACTTTATATGACACTGATATAATATTTACTTTTTGAATGGCAGAATACAATGAGGCAATGAAAGAGGAATTCTGCAATGATGTGTACAATTTTGGGAAGAAGACTCTGGAAATTTAAACTGGCGGAAGGTTGACAAGTGCAGCGGCTAAAATTCATAGCAATTAGCAAATCACGAGAGGTTCTTCTAAGAAAAGTTTGCAATGGTAATGAAGTGGCTTCTGCTAGCACAATGAAAGAGTTAAACTGGTTCTTGAGGTTACTATACTTTGCACTAAAAACAGATCATTCGATCACCCATCCATGGAAGATGCTCGGAAGCTTTTGTCAGGGAAGCGTTAGAATATGACAACTTCTAAATAAGGGAAATAAAAAATAAAATCCCTTTTGCATCAAAGTGTTGAAAGCCATTAGAAGCCTATAATTTGCCTGGCTAACAAGATTGCAAATGTGTAATTATCATAGACCACACACATAATTTATTCAATGAATCTAAAAAGTCAAAATTTGCTTATAAATGAGACCGGAGGGAGTAGATTTTATAAGTTAGTGTGCCATATAACTATGTCTCTCAGTCTCCCTCCCTCAATCCACTCGGTAAAATGTAACGAATATCGAGGCCTAACTCATCGTTACAAAACCAGCATGTACGGTGAGGATTGCCTCCTCTTTATAAACTCTTCTCAAGAATCCTATCTATCTGATGTGGGACTAAATCCCACCCGAGTGTTGGCCGCAACATAAAATAGTTAAAATGGTATTAATTTGCTTACGTAATATATATGATTCACTCACTGCCTTCTTCTCTGTTTCTTCTATCTCATAAGTAAATCTCCACAATTCTGGATATTATTAGATAACAAGATTGAGATAAACACATTACGCAGGCAAAATACTTTCATAACTTTTTTTTTCTTCTGTATTTTATTAGATTTGAAATCTAATAATTTCAGGACAGAATTAAATTTCTAAACATAACTTTTTGCAAATATTAAATTTCAGAATCAGGTTAGTCAAAGCTGAGCTATGGTTCAAGCCAAGTACTTTAGTGTTCTTCTGAGTAGTAGTTATTGTCTTTTACTAGTCTATTTTGAAATTTATATTTATTTTTGGAAACAAACAAATACAATAGTAGAGACTAATCATGCCCCTTCTCCTTGTAAACAGAAAAAAAATGCCAAATTAGCCTAAAAACTATATCTTACCATCTTTAGAATGTCTTACTATACAAAAGACTTGGGTTAAGGAGAAAGTCATCCGGTTCATATGAAACATGACATGATCAGACATAAGAACAACGTGCAACATATTTTTAACCCTACAATAACTTATAATGGTTGAATTTCATGTAGTAGGATGGTGTGGAATTTCAAAATAATCAAAATATAAATTTACACAAGTCTGTAACAATTTTGGAAAGAGTATTTTATCACACCAGTGAAACATGAAGAACTAAACTACAATAAAATGAAAGATTCAGAGCACTTACTTTTTCTCCTCAAAAGCTCAACTCAACAAATATGATAACTGATTTTGGTTAACAAAATCAAATATGGAGAGAATTGTCAATCACGCATTTTTTCATCCCTTCAATACGGGACATCGGAGAAGGAGAGAATTGTCTAGATCCCATTAGTAGGAATCTGAAGGATATACATACAGGACATGAATTGGGTGGGTTAAATCATTTGACAGTAAAGGATTTAAGGGATCGATTTTGGTTGTAATTTTAATACGGGTTAACGGTTGGACATTCAACGGATTGTTGTAAGTTACGATGTTGATACAGGTTCTGACTACCCAACACTAACTTATGAATGTAATTCAGGGAATTATCGCGAGTGAGTAGATTGTTGAGCTTGACAAAGTGACATGTTTTTATTCTCATGTGGCCAAAGTTGAGTGACTTGGCATAAAAAGTGGTGAGATGTCATTGATATTAGAGAACTAGACAATTTAATATGTAAAACTGGATAATAATGATAATTTGGTACAGGTATGATAGCAAATAAAATTTCTACCTGTCTGACCATAAGCAGAACAGAACAGGTAGCTTTGGTTCGTTCAAAAATTGTAGGAATAATTGGTTCATCTGTAGCTTTGGTATACCTGTTATTATAAACCAATCATGCCTTAGATGAATTAAACAAATCAAAATCACGATAACTTTCATAAGAATAATGTGTCATCTCTTAAGAGGGAGTATACTACATGATTAAGCCACTCTTAGTCGTGGATTCTAATTAATTTGAGCGTGTCAGTGGCCTGTGATTTTAATAGTTTGTGTATAATAAGTAGGAAAGTAAGTGTACATTGTGATAAAATGCATGAATGATGTTCATACCTGAGACAAAAGGATTGCATGCATATTAGAACAGAACAGAACAAAATGATCCATTACATGAGTTGGCGAGAGAGACTGGGGAGGAGAGGTTGTTCAAAATTTGAATGGATGATTTCTTTTTAGGTTAATACGGCTTTTGGTCCCAGGCGAATTCCGGTTTTAGTCCCCGTAAAAAAAAATAATTTAGATTATGTCTCTGTAATTTAGATTCTAGATTCGTTCAATTTTGATCCTTCATTTCACCATGTCAGCAGAATTTGCTTACATAGCACGTGAAATAAGGGACCAAAAGTGGAGGAATATGAAATTACAGGATCAAAAGTGGGAGGAATATGAAATCACAAGGATCAAAATTTATGCAGATTCTGTTGACATAGTTAAATAAGTGACCAAAAGTGGAGGAATCTAAAATTATAAAGACATAATCTAAATTTTTTATTTTACCGGGACTAAAATCGGAATTCGCTAATATTACATGGACCAAAAGCGGTATTAACCCTTTTTTTTATACGTGTGTTATCAAATTACTAACATACCCCTTTTAAAATATGGTATTCCACAATTACCCTTACTGGTCGAGATGGACATGTCCAACCCTCACACAGAGAAAGGAGGAAGGAAGGAAGATGAAGAGTGTGAATATGAATGTTATTGTATGTCCTCCGCACCCTAAACCTACAATTTTGCCTCCCCGCCGTTCCATTCACAACAACTCTTCTTCTTCTCTAACTCCGCAGCATCCTCTCAGGTAAGGTAACTTCTTCTTCTTCTTTTTCTTTACTCATTTCATCACTAACTAACCACTCTCATTCTCATTGAATTGCTCCAGGTTCGCTGTCCTTGGCGCTGGATTCGCCGGACTTTCCGTCGTTTGGCATTTGCTAAAGGTACTTACTTTCTTCATTCAATTCAATGTCTTTGGTTCTAACATAATAATAACCTATGAAGCACGGACACGACGATACAACTGATAATTTAAAAAAAATCGCATAATTCAGTGTAATTACAAGTGTCGGTGTCGGAAGGACACGCCTACTATGAGGAGTGTCCGTGCTTCATAATAACCTTACACTGCATTGCATTGCATTGCAGCAAAGTCCTAAGGAGTTGAACCTAAATATTCATTTATACGATGAATTTGGTATTGGGGGCGGTGCTTCTGGAATTTCTGGAGGTCTTCTTCATCCTTATTCCCCAAAAGGCAAGGTCTACATTTCTCATTTTTCATCTTCAAATAACGTTCATTATTCTTGTCATTTTATCACATTATTATACTCATGCTCATGTAGTTAAGCCTCTCTGGGAGGGTGCTCAGTGTTGGAAAGAGACCATAAACCTTTTCACAATTGCTCAACAAGCTACTCAACATCACATCAAACCTTTTCTTCCTCATAAAAGGTTTTTTTTTTTTTTTTGCTTTTTCACATTCATTCCAATCTTAGTTGCTCAACACTGCTCATGTTCACCTGACTCCAGGGGAATCTTACGACCGGCAATGGATATCAAGACTATGGCCAAATTGAACGATGTAATGTCTCTTATTTCATACATTTCACAAGTATTGGTTATACTATTAGATTTCGGTTTCTTTCTGCTTATTTGCGTTTATGTGATTCTTAGAATGCCAAGACTTCCCTTCCTTGCTGCACAGTACAAACACTTAATAATGAAGCAGCTCAAAGTCTTTTACCTGGTCTATGCCTACCATTTGACACAGCTTTCTTTATGCCTCAAGCTCTAAATATCAATCCTCGACACTACCTTGAGGTTTCCATCCCTAATTTTTAATTTTTCTCTTGTTTAAGTTCATTCTTACCGCAGACTTTCATTCATTTTAATATTATATTATTAGGCACTTTTCCTGGCATGTGAAAATTTAGTGAAAGAATCATCCAGTCTTGACTTTGGGGAGAAACAGCTTAGTTTACACAAAAAATCTGTCGATGGACTTTCTGAGTTTGAAGGTAACACTGTAAATATTCATTGTGTTGCTCTCTAACTGTAAATATGCTAAATGCCTTTAAAGTTTCGTTTAAATTAAGCGGATGCAACAATTTGAATTTGGTATTCTTATGCTAGAAAATTTAATTGTACAAAGAATGAATAATCATAAAATATAGAAAGCTCAAATATGCAACTTTCCAATAGTTGTGCCAGTGTTTTGGGCTATATCGATATGGAGCTATTACAAAAAAAAATTATGAGTTGCTTGTGTCCATCATTCCTCATAAAGACATATTAACTTACCCCATTCGGTTGTAAGTCTTTCATTTACCGTTTCAATTGTTCCATAAAAAAGTTTATTGTTGGGCTGAGCAGTGTCTAAGAAATTCTCTTTTGGCACATGATAGGTAAATCTTTTATAGTTTAGTTAGGAGAAATAAGGTATGTTGCCTATAAATAGGAATAGGGATTCTGATGGAGAGCACAAAATTAGTGGAATTAAAATTTGGGAGTGTCCTGTTACTCCTGGTCTCTCGAATTTCCAGGGGTTTATACATCAATTAATAAAATAAAACCTTTCCTGGTCCATTTCCTATTAACCAGTATAGAGCTACAAAATTGGAGCTACGGGGGGATTTAGAGTGAAAATGAGTTCAACAACGATGCCAAGATTTGTAAGGTGGCAACGCCTATTAGTGGATGATTAGTTGAGATTAGTACTCTGAAGACATTATTTTTTTTTAGGAAGAGTGATTATCATGGATTTAGATACCATTGGATGGAGAAGCTCACCTCTGGTGATTTTCTTGGAGAGAATCCACTAATAGGCGTTTTGGGCAACGAACTCTTCTCTGCGAACCGTGTCAAAACGGGTCATATGGGTTAAAAGGTGCAAATTCGGTCCGAGAGAAATCGCCGCTTCCACGATCTTGCAATCTACCTCTGCGCGCCGGCCACGCTGCCCTCTTCAACGATTTTTGCACCGCGCCAGCACGGTTTAAGGTGAAGAACACGTGAGATCGTACGATCTCGCGATCTACAGCGCGCACTTAACAACCATGACTAGAATGCTACATTCATCTCCTTTGAGAATGGTTTGCTCGTGTGTTTCCAAACAAAACATGAAGTTTATCTTCATGCTTCTAGGCAACAAGAGATCAAAAGCAAAGATGAAGTTCAAGAAGAGAGCCAATGGAGAAAAGTACAAAGGCTAATTATGAAAAGGAGCAACAATGGTTATCGCTATGAATGTTGAAGCCAGAAATAGAATGAAAAAACATAAGCAAATATGACAGTGTGAATACCAAATAAGAAAACAACGAAGAGGAGGCAAAATCAGAAATTGATGGTAATGAAAAGAAGCAAGACTAAACATTGAATGAAGATTGCAAAGATCATTTTGCGGGAAACTAGGGAATGATCGAGATAATGGAAAACATTAATGACAAAAGAGAAACCAATAGCAGGCAAGCAGACAAGACAAAACAGAGGAAATGAAGATAGAGAGTGAAGTTGAGAAGAATAATTTCCTGGAGGGCTGTAGAGTGTAGAAGCATAGATAGGTCTGCTGTCGGTGGTGATGCCAAATATAAGGTTACATAGACGGAAAGGATGACACCAGCAGCAAAGGGAGATGGGCCTTTATTAAGGATGGAGCTGTGGGTCCTGGACATTATAACAAAGTTTCCTCCACCAAAACCGTTTGACGGTGTTACTAACACGGTGGCTGCTGCCACGGTGAAATTGCACAACCTTATGCGTCGAAAACAACCTTTAAGGAGTGGGTATCGCTCAGGCAGAATTTGATAGAAACTGGTACAGAAATACAAATTAATAGTAATTACAATTGTTCACATCGAGAGTCTTGGGTCTCTTCTTTATCAAAATAACCGAATGACCCTCCCTTTGCCATAACTTCCTTATATATTACAATGCATAAAGCTCACATAATAAAAACTGTACACATAACTGTCGACATATAATAAAAAACTGCACAGATAAGCATAAGTCAATTTTGGTCTTTTCTGCCCCTTCTCCTACAATTCCTTAACTAGATGTCTAACAGAATGATCTGGTCCCATCAACTAAATCGCCACACTTGGGCTTGTGTGTGGAGAGGGCATTGGTAACATCTAGCAAGGAAACAGTGGGCATTAGTGGGGCTAATTGATGTGACTTAGATAACAAAGGCAAAGGATACAATCATGCAGCTCCAGAACAAAAACATAGTAATAGGGTAAATTTTTTCTAAAAAGAAGCAATAGAGGAATACGGTAGTCGGTAAACCTTACCTTGTTAGTTATTGTTAGATGGCTAATTAGTTGATGAGATAATTAGTTTGAAGAAATAAGGCATGATGCCTGAAAATAAGAATAGGGGTTCTAATGAAGAGTTGGCAATTAGTGAGATTAGAATAGGGGTTTATCGAATATCTAGAGATTAGTACATTCAGTCAATAAAGAAATTCCTTTTCTGATTCAGTTTCTATAAGCACGTCAGTGAGAATATTTATTTGATTCAAGTATTCATATTGGCAAAATGAAGGCTCTCATGTTTCAACGTTTTCTGATAGGACTCGAACAAATAAGGGAAACTTGTATGTGTATTGTTGTAGAAAAGAAATCTTGATCAGAGGTGAGATACCTCTGTAGTGGAAAATACAACCAAACTATAAAGGAAACGAAGATCGTTACATGAAGTAAAGCTACTTAAAGATGGATAGGAATGAACGAAAGAAGGAATCCTGGACTGAGAGAGTGGTAGCCTTCCTGCTCAGCTTTCCCTCAATAAAAATTCTCTCAATTCTCAGATGATTCCCTCATTCTGTTACTTCCCATTCAAAGTATTCTTATCAATGTATTGGTTTGATTCTTAAAAACTTTCGCTCCACTCCCTTTTTTCTATGTGGCCCCCATTCTGTTGTTTCTCCCTCTCTTCCCCATTTCATACACCTGTGTCCCTACCCTCTTTACTTCCTCTTGTGTGACTTGTTTCTCACATGCACTTTCAGGCCCTTTTCAGCTGGCCCATTTTCGCCCCTTGTCCACTTGTTCCTCTCCTACATTGTATATTACATGCCTATCACTTTTCATACCAGTGACTGAAATATTTTTTCCTTAAATTTTTTATAATAGCTTTTTCTTATAGTCATGAGCAGACATTTTTGCAGAGCTTTACATTTCTTCAGACTAATTAAATATCTTTCAACTCTCAGGGGAATATGATGCCGTCATCATATGCCTTGGTGCCAAAGTGAATATGCTTCCTGAGATTTCTGGGAGGCTTCCTTTGAGAACATGCAGAGGTGTAATTGTTCACCTGGAACCGCCTGATTATACGAGGTAAAGTTTAATGTTTCAGCCTGACAAATGCATTCAATCTGAAAAATCTCTAGTTTGGCTCAATTGGTGTTTCATGAAATAACTATTAAGCCTAATTACTTCAAGAGTATTGTTTCATGGAAGGGACCTTCATTTAAATATACTATGCTAGAGATTGCACCAAAGTCATATCCCATTTTAGAATTATCTTGCATTGTCTTTCAGGTGTTATCCTGAGCATGGACCTTCCATATTGTCAGATGCATGGATTTCTGTTCAGGGCTCCCGTAGTCTAAATGTTGGGTCAACTTGGGAGTGGAAATCTATAAATTCGTCGTCAAATGTTTCTACCGATGAAGCTTCAAAAGCTCTTCATCAGCTCCTGCCGAAGGCATCAGCCATTTATCCCGGAATAAAGGATTGGGTTTTCACCGGAGCAAAAGCTGGTTTGAGGGCAATGCCTCCACTCACGCCACATGGATCGCTTCCACTTCTGGGTTGTATTAACGATTTCATTGGCAGAAACCATAGTTGTAAGTATTGGTTATTTGGAGGGCTAGGTTCAAGAGGATTGTTATATCATGGTTGGCTAGGTAGTTTGATGGCACATGCTGTCCTTTCCTGTAATGAAGAAGTGATTCCATCTGAGTTGACTACTTGGAAAAACATTAAATCCAAATTTTAGAATTCAATTGTCAATACTCAAATATAAATTGAAGTAAGTTTATTCAAATTCAAATGATATTTGAGCCTTGTCATGCAATATCAACAGTCAAATATTGAACTTTTATGCTTTTGTAACAGTGAAAAATTGAAGTAACCATTAGCTGGAGGAATAGTCTTGTTGGGAAATAATGCAGTAGTTTGTTCTTAGGAGAGATTGTTGAGGGTCGAGCATGTGAATTTGGACATTAGAACATGAAAGACATACATTTAGAAACTAGTTAAGTGAATCTACTTTTTGGGTAAGATCAGCATTATTTAACAAGAATTAATCTTTGGTTGAAATGTAATATTCAATAAAACAATATGTAGAATAGGTTCTGATGATTTTTTTGGTTTGTCTTGTTCAACTAAGAATGGAACTTGAGTTAGCTAAGAATTTGTTATGTAAATAAAAAAATTAGGTGAAACTTTTTATTTGAATAATAGGCATTGGTTTTAATCTTGTGCAATTAGTTTGGTGTAGTTAACTAATTGTGTGAACCATGTTTATGGAAGTATTTCTCTTATGTTTCTGTATTGCTCCTGTTAAAATACACAAAATCACTAATTTAATTAATGAGTGGCAAGTTAAACCCAAAAAAATATATGTATCTATGTTTTGTCACTTTGTTAAGCTGAATCATCGCTGTATTGAATTGTTATCAAAGAACTGTAAAAATAGCACATAGAAAACTACTCTTTATTAAGCTTAAAAATAGTATTTGAAAACCTTACAATTTTGTTTACTTTATTTCCTTTTGCTTCCGCAAAAGCCATCTATATCTATATCTATATCTATATTATTTACAAGACAAAATCATTCCTATTCCATGCGTCAAAGTTATGTACTCGTAAAAGGGATTGGGATAAGTTCTGTGAAACATAAATTGCATATTTTTAAACCATCTCTCATATTTTCACTTCAATTTCGGAAGAAGAACAAAAGAATGCAGGACAATAAAAAAGATGACATTAATATAAGTCCGAGATAAGCTATATGTATTCATCTTCTCTTTAAAGCTTTGTATCTGACCACATCTTCGTGAGCGCAGCCTAAGTTATATGCATTCATCTTTTCTTCCATCTTTAAATATTTTTAGACTGTGTAGTGTTGTTGCATGGTTTCAATGTCAAGACCCTTCAATTTGACAACTGATTCAACGTGTCCCTTCAGTGTGTGTAGCTCTCTCAACCTGCAGAGTTCAATAAACATTAGTGTGTTTGATTCAACTTCACCAAATGTTGTTGTTAGTCTAATACTGACCTAGCTGCCTCAGCACGTTTCTTAGCTTGTTCAGCAATTTCAGAGTGCTCATGGTGGTGGTTGTTCTTGTGGGCCTCTTGAGAGTTAAGGCCGTGTATTGTACGTTGAGCCACGGCCCATTGAGCCTCCCTCTCTCCTTTACCATAGTCCTTCTTTGTTGTGAACGCAGTCTGCAACACCACAACGACAATATATGGTGATTAATTGATTAAAACAAAGGCTACAAACATATAAATAAAATAAAAAGGATGGATATTGTTCAAAACCTTGTTCTGGAGCATGTTGTCCCATGCACTTCCTGTGAGTCCCATGCGGATGAGAAACTTGAGAATGTCAAGAGGAATGTATGTAATAATGCTGTAGATCCAGATAACTCCTGCCCATCTCCACCCAACTCCATTGATTCTAGCAAAGTCCCAGTGTGCATACACAGCAATGGCAGTTGCCACCTAGGTTGAAAGCATTTGAATGCCAAGTCAAAACCAAATTTGATGAAAGGAAACTCTCTCTGGTTAGGAAAAAATGGAAATATTTGATGGAAAGAAATGGTGACTAACCAATTGTGCAGCAATGAAGGCTCCAAGAAGCATCAAACCAGGGCGCTCGACGAATGACCAGCTTCTTGACCTGGTCACAAAGATAAGTGCCTGACTAATGATACTCACTTGGAGGTAGAGAGCTGAGTTAAGCTGTTCCTCACTGTCTGCAATTGAGTGAACATCGAAGATTTTCTGAAAATAAAAAGATGTTTATCAGTTTCATTCTATGATGGTAGTTTTGTTTCCTTTGTAGTGAAAAATTTAGGGTTGGTCTGAGCTACTTACTGAAAAGAAATCGGTGTCGTGAATAAGATGGAAGAAAACTGCAGTCATGATGGCCATATATGTTCCAAGAACGACTCCTGTTGCGAAGATTTCTTTGAGCTTCCATGAATCGGGAACAGGAGATGGCTTCACCCTGTCCTTGGAGATGGTCATGATGGTTCCATCGTTCAAAATGGCGATGATCAAAACCATGAAAGGGGAGAAGTCAAACTTCCAGATTAGAGCAACGAGCATGAACCCAAGAACAATACGGATTGTGATGGAAACAGCATAGATTGTGTAGTTCTTCATCCTCTGGAAGATGGCCCTACTTGTCAACACAGCACTCACAATCACACTCAAACCTGGCTCAGTCAAGACAATGTCTGAGGCACTCCTTGCGGCATCAGTTGCATCAGCAACGGCAATACCAATGTCTGCCTTCTTCAATGCTGGTGCATCGTTTACACCATCTCCGGTCATACCACATATGTGCTTCCTATCCTGCAACCTCTTTACAATCTCGTACTTGTGCTCTGCATGCCACATGTCAAAGGTTTTCGTAAGCATATTTTCATGTTTTTTTAAAAAGGTCTGCGACTTTGATTTAGGATCTGACATAATTCTCATAATTTCTCTGTGACCTTATTTTTTATCATAATTGAGGCAGCATCCGTCTCATTTGAATCTGATTTTACGCAATATAAATTATCATAATTTAAAACTGTCTGCTTTTTTTTAGTTAGGGTGTTAAGTATGCGTTTAGATTAATGTAATTACCAGGGAAGACTCCTGCAAATCCATCAGCCTTTTCAATAAGTTCATCAATTGGAATTGATGCAATGGCTGCATCCTTGCATTGGCCAAGAAGGGAGGATGAAGGGTACATGTTGGTTCCCATTCCAAGTCTGCGGCCAGTTTCTTTTCCAATGGCAAGTTGATCACCAGTGATCATCTTAACATTGACACCGAGGTCAAGAGCGCGACGAATAGTCTCGGCACTGTCATGTCTAGGCGGGTCAAAGAGGGGTAAGAGACCCAAGAACACCCATGGTTCTCCTGCACTCTCCTTGGTCTTTTCTGAAACAGTCTGCCAAAATAGAAAGTAATCACGTGCATTTGTTAGATAATCTATTTATTATTATTTTTAGAAATATAAACATGGCTACTCATATTTAGACCCTTTAATCACCTGGAAACCAACAGCCAAGGAACGCAAACCGCGGTCAGCGTACTCATCGATAGTTTTGTGTGCCCTTTTCAAAGTCTCTCCCTTAAGTTCGCAGAGTTCAATAATCTGATACATTTAAATAAGTAGTTGAATATCTTAAATGATGTGTATTGTATTTCATTATAATTTTTCAAGGAAGAAATATTTCATAGTAAATTTTGAATGTTATATCAAGGCATACGATCTATTGTCTTACTTGTTCAGGAGCACCTTTGCTGCTTCTGTGCCAGTTGCCATTTTCGTCAATATAGGTAATAGCCGTGCGCTTGTCCACAGGATTAAAGGGTAAGAAATGTACCTCGGTGATTCCTGCTCTTGCCTAACATGTCATAGTAATAACCCAGTTAGAATGTTAAGCATTCTGCGTACTTTGCATGGATACAAATAATATTTCATACAAGAATGTAAATCATAATAAATACCTCCTTGGGATCGCTCAACATATTCACAATTGATGCATCAATGGCATCCTGGTTTTCAACTCTTGAAGCTCTTGCTGCAAATAGGACAACACTGTCCTTGTTCATATCAGTAGGGAAGACCTGCAGTCATAAACAATTATTGAATTGCAAGTTTATGCTCTTATTTGTTGATATTGTAGAGAAACACTTATGAACCATTTAACAATGTTATGTTACCTAAAACTAATGCAATTAATTTTGAATTTTGATAAATTTCATTTCTTAGCAAAAGAAATTGTAGTTCTCAAATTTTTATGTTTCTATTTAATTGTTCACTAAGGTAGATTTGGAAATGGATGGTCAAGAGGTGTTGGTTCATTGTCATATTTGAAGTAAATACTATCTTTTATGTGATTCACAGACCTCAATCAAGTTCTTGTCCACAGTAAGCTTGTTAAGAGTGAGAGTTCCAGTCTTGTCACTGCATAGAACATCCATTCCTGCCATTTCTTCAATGGCTGTCATCCTCTTGGTGATAGCTCCTTGCTGAGAAAGGCGGTGAGATCCAATAGCCATGGTCACAGACAAGACAGTTGGCATGGCAATTGGGATACCTCCAATGAGAAGCACCAGCAAGTTGTCAATACCATCTCTGTAAGCTCTATTTTGGATGGGGTACATCACAATGATCTCAATCAACATTCCCACAGCAATTGAGCAGATACAGAAGTTACCAATGGATGTCAACACCTAATTCAAAGCAATCAAATTTGTATCCATATATTAGTCCAAATTTGGATCATATGTACGATCTATAAAGCACCGACACATACACAAACACCTTGAGTCGAAGTCAGCAATAAATTTACGAGGGGGTCAAATATATAGGAAAAAAATTACTATATTAAATTAACTTATAACAAAAAAAAAGCATAATAATAAATTAAAACAACACAAAAAATGACAATAACTATTCAAAAATGTTGCATTCAACGATGCTTCAAAGAGTCAAATTTATCTATAACTGATTTTATATTAAACACATAAGTAATGTCTTCTTCGACATAAACAATTAAGTCATTCGTAAGAAACTCGTTGCTAACAAAACTTTCTTTGTAGTTGTTGAAGAGACTCGAAGTATCAAAATAGGACGAAATAAATTTATGAATTATGTGATATTCTGTTGACTTTCATGTTTCTATCAATTTTTGACAAATAATTTTTATTTGAAGTACCTAAATATACATTATTGGGTTGGCAAAATATAAAACATACATACTTATTAAAAATAAAAAATAAATAAATTGGGGTAGCCAAAGCCACCACATTTTCCTACCAGCATCTACCCTGTGAACACCGGTCATGACACTGACACCGATAGGACAACACCAATTATAATTTGAGAAAGTAGAAAAATTAAATGTAACCAGAAGTATCAATGTCATATAAGTGTCGGATATTGACACATGTCCAACAACAGATACATATTGGTCTTCTTACACAAGGCCATGGCCTTGTGTAGCACATGTCCTTGAAATTTTGAGGCACAAATTTCTTTAGTTTTTAGTGTTTCATTTGATAAAAATGTAGTATTTTGAAATAGTTTTTAGGCTCCAAAAACACTTTCTAATACATCCAAGACGATCCTGGTGCTACATAATGAACAACATAACTTTCAAAGGCCATAATAATTAATCAAAGATAAAAATATCATAATATGTATATATACCTTTTGGAAGTGACCAACATTGTTGGTGCTGTCAACAAGGTGTGCAGCCTTCCCAAAGAAGGTGTGAACACCAGTGGCAATGACAATAGCCTCGATTTCACCTTGCTTGCAAGTTGAGCCAGAGAAAACCTCTTGACCAGGGTTCCTTGTTACTGGCAAGGACTCACCAGTAAGGGCAGACTGGTCAATCTTTAAGGGATCTCCTTCTAACAAACGGGCATCAGCTGGGACAATGTCTCCCAACTTGATACTGATCACATCTCCTGGCACCAAAATTTCTGCCTCTTGCTCACTCCATTTTCCATCCCTCAACACCTACAAAATTAAAATTGCTTAGTTCTTGTTAGCTATTGAATGCTAATAGATCATATGATTTTATAACTTAGATAATAAGTAATAACAAAAGTTACCTTGGTTTTGGGGGCAAGACCGGCCATCAAAGCAGCTGCAGCATTTCCGGCATTGTTTTCCTCGATGAAACTAATGGTTGAGTTAATGATAAGCAACACCATAATACCGGTGAAATCTTGCCAATCCGGCGGTTTTCCCTGTAATTTATATATGCATACAAGTATGTGTCACATAACAACTTAGAAAAATGCAATAAAATGAAACAATTGTAAATAATCAATCACATACCCCTCCATTGGCCAATACAATGGCCATGATTGCAGCTGCCTCCATGACCCATGATAATGGATTCCACATAAAACCCAAAAACTTGAGGAGTTTGCTCTCTGATTTCTCCTCTAGCTTGTTGGGTCCAAAAACCTGGAGCCTCTTTTCTCCTTCTGCGGATGAGAGACCCTCTTTGGTACATTTTAGCTGCTGAAAGACTTCATCAATTGGAATGTTTTCCTACACACATATAATAAATGTCATTATTATCAAGAGTTAAAAACTAAAAAAAATGTAAATGGTATATTATTCATTATTCTTATTAGGGTTTTAAATAACAATGGTTGCGGTCATATTGCGATGTTTGATATAGCAGTCAAATGTGGCCGATGTAGCCTCACATTGTTGTTTTGACAACATCAAAAATTGTAACGTCGCAATCCATTATTTAGAAACCTGAATATTATTTATTTGACTTACAAGGTCCACATTCTCGTTCTTCAAATCCTCAAATGAAATATCAGTAGTCATGATGAAAGAAAAAAACTATAAAGTTAATCTTCTTTCTATGTAATTAAATTTATAATTATCTGTATACTTTCAACACTCTCCTGGTCTCTACCACCCATAGACGGTAGAGAGAAACGGAGAGTAGGAAGAAAGCGAACAGAGAAAATGTAGAGATAGATGATGATACAATGAAATCTGCTACACAAAAGGTAGACAGAAACTTTAGCCTTTGATTTCTTTACATTATATAGTAGTGATATGTTGTTGGACCCATTGAGACAAAGTTAGAAAACCTGTGACTGCCCGTGGAATGCTACAATTGCTGACAACGTGAAGCCTTTTTTTAACAAATTGACAACGTGTATGCTAGTTCGTGTTCCTTGGTCTTTGTTTGGTTTTTTGTTGGCTTACCAAACTCCACGGTATTCTGTGGGGTCATAAAATTACATGCATGGTGTCTTCAAAATCAACAGGTTGTATGAAATACATCAACCATCTCCTTGTTCTATAATAAGGAGAAAATGCATGTTAACTTTAAGAACCATATTTTATTTCATGCATTTGTTATAAAATGTCAACATCGTTATCATTTTTTATCAAAAAAAAAATTAAAAATTAAAAAAAATTCATCAAATTCATAAACAAAACTAAATCTTCATCATACAAAATTAATTACCCAAATTTCATTGAAAAAATCCCTTAAAAAAGGATATGATATTGACAATTTAAGGTATAAAGAAGTAAATCGGGACAAAAAATGAAATGACGAAAATGTTACTTAAAATTAAGTTAAGAGACTAATTGTGTAATATTTATTTAATTTTTTTCGCACAAAGTTGTATAATTTTAGCAATCTCTAATGTTTTTTACTTAGAATTAAATATGAAATTATTTTAACAAGAATGCAATGATATTTTTTTTATATAGACATTTTATAGCATATGATATTTCCCTCACTAATTAAAATTTTTGCATCTGTTATTGACCAAATCTTAGTTATTAAAAGTGTCCGTAAAATAAAATAATTTTTTTTAAATTGTTATTAATCATAGTAATGGATATTGATTATTTTTTAAGATGAAATGTAATAGAAAAAAGTTAATATTATTCTTATAAAAAATAAAATGATGTTTTTTCTTATGAAATGATATTTCTTAAAATATAAAAGTCGATAAATAGTTGTTTATTTCATAAATTTTTTTTGTTAATTTATTAATTTAAGAAACAATTATACCGATACACTTTAATTTATGAGTGTACCTTATGATCTACTTTTACTATGAATCTTTCTTTATGACAATTTACATATAATAATCCTTTTAACTTTAATTCAAGAAATTATACTTTTAAGTAAAAAACAGGGCAAACCACCGTTTTGGTCCTTAAAAGTGTAATATGTTGTCATTTCATTCCGCAGCTTAAACAAAAATAGAATTAAATCCTCCACTCTATAGTAATTTTCATCTTAACTTACGTTAAGCCATTTAAAATTGTTGATGTGAAAAGTGTGAAGGTCAAATGACATGATGTTGATGTGTCCTTAGGGACCAATTTAACATAAAAGTTGCATCTCTCACTCACCTCTCATGAACAACCTCTGTCATTCTCCATCTCCCTCCTCACATGCCTCTTGTGTCTCTTCTTTCTCAAAATCATTCACCATTTTTCTCTTTGAAATGCATGTGTCACCCTTCACCACACATGGTTGAGCATGAAGAAAAATCATAGGGTGCACTGTCGTTGGAAAACAAGGAGACCAAATTGGTCACCACCATCTCCAATATATATTTGTGTCTTGAGAATTGATTTTTGTCATCTATGTGCTCCAAATACATAAACCTTTTTGAATAAGCAGGATTATCATCATATCATCACTTGATGTATTTTATAAATTGTATTTCTTGACATTCAACCCCTTCCCACCCCTTTCTTGGCCTAACAAGAAACTTCGCGTGAATACTAAAACATCTTATGAGGTTCCTAAGAGTATGTTACTACCATATATTCAACTCTAATCTAACATCTAATCATAAAATCAACAAAACCAAATTATGTGATAATTTAACCAAAAAAACAGACAAATCAATCACAAAATAGCAATGTAATAGGATGGTAACAACTTACTTGATTTTGTGAGCGTAATTGACGTTGAATCCGCAACAATTGGGAAATTTGGCACCTCTTGAACTTCAATCCGCAACAATGGAGTTTTGGAAACTCCTATGTCTGTACCGTTTTTATAATAGATGAGCGGCAGTTAACTACCGCTGGCACCAGCAGCAGTTAATTGCTGCCGGATTGTTCAACGATAGTTAACTACTGCTGGAGGCATTTATGGACTTTCCATGTGTTATTAGGAAATATTGAATGTCAGAACATCAATTTTCATATATGCTAGACTTGTTAGGTAGAATAGAGCTTTGTGATTCAGTTAGAATAAAGTTGTATAAAGTCTAATTGAAATCAATGAAATAATAGTGAGATTGTTATCAGAACTATTATCCCTCACAGTTTGTTTGGTATATAAATTTATTTTGTAAGTATCATTTCATATTTGCCCTTTTTTATCTTTCCAAATATCACTAATTATCTATTAAAGTTTTAGTTTCGATTAAAATAAATTTGGTGGGAGTCTCTTGAATGATGAGTGAAAAATAAAACCAAGTTCATTCCATATATAGGCACTTGAATGATGAATGTTGATTGGTTGGTTGAGATCATGCCACATCAGCATTGTGCTTCTTCTGGTTGGTCAAGATCAATCATGTCACCAATCCTAGTTTTGCATCATGAAATTAGTTTCCAAGGGTGTGAGCAACACAGAGGTACATTGTAATAGATTCGTTTCTTTACAAAAGTGACTTTGTTATAGTGATTTTTTTATATGACATCACAACACACTTATTATAAGTGAACCATCGGATACACCACAAACATGCCACAAGGTTTATGAAAAGTGACATTGAGTTAAAATATAGAGACTATGTACATTGTTGGAGAATACAAGGAGGGGAATAAAATGAAAGCTTCCATCCTTCATAAAATAAAAAGACCATATAGATCACTAGTCATTTAAGCCAAGTGAATAAGTTAAAATGATTATTCTTTTACTTTTCGTTCAACTTTAAAGCAAAATTATCGACAGATATTATCCAAAATAAAAAAATGTTTTGAACGAATTCATGAAGTTCATTTTTCAAAAACATTCTAAAAAAAAATAGAGTTTTTTGAAACATACCAAAAAGTTATCTATTGAATCCCTTACAAAAAGATTCTGATTAAGAAGAACTCAACGGGACCCCCTCAAATTGATCTTTCAACTTTGACCTATTCTCTTACTAAACTGAGGTTGCACAATCATCAAACACTAGCTGGTTCTTTTCACAAGATCAAACACAACAGCATAAGTTGGTGCGTTTTACAATATTGGTTGCAAAATTCCGACCTAGAGTGACAACTTTCGAACCAATAGCACAAGTCTTTAGACAGATTTGTATGTAACAAAATTATCTCAATTAATTAAATGAGTTTAGAAAAATTAACAGATCTGCATGTAACAAAATATTTTTTATCTCAATTAATTCAATTTGAGTGAAAATTAGTAAAAATAAAAATTGTTAAGGAAAATATTAGAAAGTAAAATTATCAGTGGACTGCATTTGAAAAGTTATCGCTATTAGTTAAATTAGATTTTTGATGAAAAAATTGGATGAAAAGAAAAGAATTTAAACTTTATTTCTCATAATAATTTCAAAAATTAAGAACAGAAATAGCAAAAATAAAAATAAAAAATAGCAACTATTTTAAATATTATCTTTTAATCAGTTAACACATAATATGAATGATAGATAAATTTTATATCTCGTAAAAAAAAGATAAATTTTATATTTTCCATCTGTTTGAGTAGTCTACTAGAGTATTTATGAGGATAGACGAATGCTATGCAAGCAATTCTACTATTTGACTAGATAATAGGGTACCGGAATTACCAACAAACAATAAATATAATTTTTTCCCTCAAAAAATAAATATAATTTTTATTTATTGAAAAAATTTAAATAAAATATAAACCCTCTCAATATGTTTTTTTTTATCAAGAAACCCTAATAAAAATAAACTGATGTATCTTTTTTTTTTGACCGAATAGTTAATGCATGCGTTATTGAATCTATTACGTACAATTTGAATCACATATGAAATAGAAACAATTGATGTTATAATATATTGTTTGTATATACCGTAATAGCATAAAGAGATGACTAAATTTTAGCCACATCCCTAAAAAAAATAAAAAAATAAATAGCCACATGTTTGTTGCCAAAAACAAAATCAGCTAAAGTTCTAGTGTCAAAGTGTCTCAAGCTGATCTATACCAATGGTCTATTGAGTAAAATATCAAATTAGTCTCTGACTTTGTAGATCGTTTTTAAATAGATCATTGATTTTATTAATTATTAAAAGAATCAAAGATCTTTTTAAAATATTCATAAAGTCAGGGACCTATTGAAGAGTACTCTACAAAGTGAGAGAATAATTGGTGTTTTACTCATGATTTAGTCATGAGACCATGATGGACACATTAAAAAAAGGACCATTTTAGTCGTCGTTTGGATACATGTTTTGCATTTATTTCTCGCATCTAAGGACAATTCAGTCATGATTTTCTAAAGCTAAAATTGCAAGCTTTTTAAAATTCGTGCATTTAGAGTTAGAAGCAATCGAGCACTTAAGAGAGAAGGAAAACGTACCCATTGAGATATATAATTCATATCAGAAGTTAATGTTATTTAGAAGTTGAGTTAGTTATAATTTAAAAAATTAGTTAGGATTGGTAAGTTATGTTGATGATTTTATAAAAAAAAAAAAGAAAAAAGAAATTAGATGTTAATTTAGAGTTTGAATACTAATTTCATGCTATTAAATTCACTTATGTTGTCCTAAAATAAAAATAAAAAGGATTTGACAGTATAAGAATAATAATGAGCTGAAACATCCTTCAAAACAATTCAGGATTTGACTCCCAGCGTGTTTGCTTCTGCTTTGTAGTTCGGCAGTTTGAATGTTTGACCCCATAATTGGTATTGGTCCTTAACAATGTATTTGTTTTCCTTTTTCTTCATATAAATCGATAAATAAACAACACACATTTGATGAACGAGTCATTTGATAGTTGATACCAAATCTACTTGGTGATTTCTTAAAAAAGATATACATTTCCAAAATATAAGTGAAAGTAAATAAATTAAAAAATATAATTTCTGTTACTTCAGTTTAGTTGACGATAGTATCTCTTCATTGTAAAATGGAACAGAAATCATCCAAAATTGGATCTTTCTGGCATTAATTAAAATATAGTAAAATAAAATCTAGTAAATAATAGTGGTTATACTGTTTTGCCAGATATAAGAGCACGTGGCATATTAAGCCAATGAACAAACATCCTAAAGCACAAGTTCACAAGTCATGCTAAAAGAAAGCCACAAACAAGACAGAGTATTACATATGAATTACAAAGCCAATAACCCCTGAAGACTCCAAAACAACATACAAGGAACCAATGCATCAAGGAAGATACATGCTAGAAATGAGTCAAAAACTACCTCCTAACATATTCTACATAATCTGTGAACCATAAAACCTGCTACAGAGAGAGGAGAATTTCCCCAAAAAAAAGACACACCAAAGCTCCAACATAATAACTACATCATGAAGCTGCCCATAGAACAAAAAAACACGCTCTTAGGATCTCACTCCAAGCCACACACAAACTACCGAATACCCAGCGAAAATGCAAGGGACATATTCATCTAATTAGGAGCCAAACAGACAACGATTTTGAGATACAAAGATGGCACCTTTTGCTCAAAGTCTTTAATTGAAAACACTTCACCCACAAATAAATTTCATTGATAATCATCAAACTACCTCATCCAATACCTTCTGATATCACTCATTATGACTATCCCATAAAATCTGAGAAAAATTTTGCAAAACCTAATCTGAGAAGAATCTACAGTATTACTATTTTTGCCAGATAAAAGAGCAAATGGCATAGTGATAGGAATCTACTAATACTTCGTTTCAATAAAAGGAATCCACTAATATAATGTATCATTAAAGTATAGCAACTTGCTAGGTAAAAATCTAGCAATAGATAATAATGGTCTACTCTTTTTGTATCCCAAAGGTAAAAGCCTACTTTAAAATTTTAATTTGGTGTTTGAGTTGAACACAACAGTCATTTAATTTGTGAGACTAAAAAAACTAAACAACTTGAAGAAATATGTGCATACATATACAGAATCACAAAATAGGATCATGTTTTAAATTTACAGTTCAGTTCTTTGAAGTTTACCAACAAATTCACTAATAGTTGGAAGAGACTTCCCTTCCACAAATGACTTGAATAGTACCAAAGCTCGCTCAGGCTGTGAAAATGGAGCAGCATGAGCTGCTCCCCTTATTGTTGCAAATGATAAAAACTCACCATAACCCTCCGTCCATCCTGCCACCTGAACAATTAAATATCAAAATTAAGTAAGTTTTAATAAAATGATTGATACATAATATGATTAGAATATAATAAAATGATGCAACATATCCTGTCAAATATTTACCTGGCTACCCTCATACCAAACTCTATATGAGTCTGTTGCAGTCAATCCCAGGTCCTTCGCCAATCCCTTTATTAACGACCGAGTCGCAAAAAAGGGTATTTCAGAGTCCTGATCTCCACTGCAAGGAGTAAAAAAAAAATAGCTTTGGTTTGTATGTGACATTGATTAAATAGGAATGTAATGTAAAGTGACTAAGTTGGAGGAAAACAGAGATTGTTACCTGTATGCTAGAACCCGAACACCTGATTTAACAAGTAGCCCTAACATAGAGATTGTAGGGTTCTCCAGATTTTGAAAATCGTATACCAGAACTCTAAAAGAAGGAAAATATTGGTATTAGCATTAGAATGAAATTACTTATTAGTGTACATAACTTAATACTTTGTAAATAAATAGTTTAGTTATAGACACTTAAGTTAGTTATGCCACTTCAATGATGATTATGTAGTTTATTTACACTTGTAATTAGTGGTATGTATATGAGCTGATGATTCATTCAGTGTACTGATGTATCATTTTACTCTTTAGCAATAATAACAATGAGCTTTCTTTCATCTCTAAACCTGTACATCAACATGGTATCAGAGCTCATCTAGCTCTGGTAGCCATTTCTCTTTCCTTAACCGTTTCTCGATTTTTCTAGCAGCAATCTTCATCTTCTTCGAACGATTCATCGTTCCTTTCTCCTGTCACTGCACTTTCTCTGTTTCTGAATAATTCTCCTTGATTTCTTGAATCATGGCTACATAGAGCTACTCAGATCTTTCGAATTTCTGATATTCAGGAAGAGCTTTACAAATTTCGTCAAGGTAATCTCGAGGTCTCTGATTATTTTACGCAATTGAAAGTTTTATGGGATGAATTGGAAAATTATCGACCACTTCCTTTCTGCAAATGTTCGTTTGCTTGTTCTTGTGGTGGTTTGAATGAACGTTTTTCTCACACCAAATCTCAAATGATGCTTATGTCCCCTTTACCTGACATTGATAAGGTTTTTTCAATGATCATTCAACAAGAAAGGGAAATTGTTAGTTTTGTTTTTGATCCCATCTCACATGATGCACCTAACTCTGATCCTTCTATTGCTTTAATGGCTAATTCTCAATACAAATTTTTTAATGAGAAGTACGATCAGAGTGGAAAAGGGAAAGGACAAGGGATTAATCGTGTTTGTACGCACTGTGGACGATCGAATCATACTATTGAGACTTGTTGGTTAAAGCATGGTCTTCCTCAGTCTCAATCTAAGGCTAATTCTGCAGTTCTTGATTCTACACAGTCCGATTCTACATCATCTCCTACATCCACCAAGTCTTTTTGTTTTACTCAAGAGGAATATAACACCATTCGTAGCTTGCTTCAACAATCAAAACTCTCTCATAATCCTGTTGTAAATTCTGTGTCCACTTCTCCCTTCATCCTCGATTCTCAGTCTTCTCATGGTGATGGTAAGAGTCCTAATCTTTGGATCCTAGATACCAGAGCCACAGACCATATTACTTTTCATCTTGCAGCCTTTACTACATATCGACCAATTGTCCCAATTCCTGTTTCTTTACCTAATGGTTCTCAAATTTTCGCTTCTATTTCTGGAACCATTGTTATCTCACCCTACCCGACTTTGCATAATGTTCTATACATCTCATCTTTTCATGTCAGTTTAATTTCTGTCACAAAATTAGCTGAGTCCAATAATTGTTTTCTCAATTTCACAACTAATTCTTGTGAAATTTTGCAGAACTGTTCCAAGAAAATGACTGGTACAGCTAGGCTGGAAAGAGGATTAGATGTGCTAGCAAATGCATACGAGACTTCTGCAAACACTTGTAACAATGTTTCAAATAATTCTTTTTTTCTTTGGCATTTACGTTTAGGTCATATATCTGACTTAGGCATGCAATCTGTTTCAAAATTGTTTCCTTTCATTCCTTGTAAGAATAACATGGCATCTTATGATTCTTGTCACTTTGCCAAGCAAAGAAAATTTCCATTTCCTAGTGTATCAAAAACTTCTTTTCCTTTTGATATATTGCATGCTGATCTGTGGGCCAATTCTCTACTGTTTCTCTTTTAGGACATAGATACTGTCTTACTCTAGTTGATGACTTTACTAGGTTCACCTGGGTAATTTTCCTGCAAAGCAAAGATGAAGCTAGAAAGAGTCTTATTCATTTCATTGCCTATACAGAGAATCAATTTGACACAAATTTAAAGTCTTAGGACTGATAATGGAACATAATTCTTCATGGGGGACTTTCTTAAATCTAAGGGCATAATTCATCAAAAGTCGTGTGTTGAAACACCACAAGAAAATGGGGTTGTAGAACAAAAACACCAACATACTTTAAATGTGGCTAGGTCTCTTTCTTTTCATTCTCACGTCCCTTTAACCATGTGGAACTTTAGTGTCCAACAAGCTGTCCACATCATTAATAGACTACCTACACCCCTTCTTAAGTCCAAAAGTCCATATGAACTTCTTTTTAATAAGCCTCCTACCTTTCTGCATCTCAAAGTGTTTGGTTGTTTGAGTTATGCAACCACTTTGCAAGCTCATATAACCAAATTCAACCCTAGGGCTAGGAAAGCTATATTTCTTGGCTACAAAGATGGTACTAAAGGATATATTTTGTACGACCTTAACACATGATTTTTTTGTTTCTCGGAATGTTATTTATTATGAAACTTGATTCCCTTTTGCACCACTTTCATCTTCTCTGTCATCTTCAGCCCAAAATTCTGCTCCTCTTCCTTTTCTTGATAATGTTCTTCTTGCCTCTGAACATTTATCTACTCCTGCTCCTCCTACCCCTACCCCTGTCATGCTTGATTCCTCATTGTCTCCACTTGTTCCCTCAACTACTAATCCTCCTGCCACCTCACCTTCTGAGTCTCCCATTGCTAATGCCAACCCTTCTCCTTCTCCTCCTCCCGTTCCCCTCAGGAGGTCTACTAGAATTAGCACTAAGCCCAGTTATTCGCAACAATATTATCCACCGTAATTCTGTTTTAGGTAGCCCAGCTGATGTTTCAAATACTATACATTATCCACTTTCTTATGTTCACTCTTATACTCATTGTTCTCCTGCATATAAATCCTTCTGTTTTTCCATTTCTGCTATCGTTGAGCCGACCACTTATCACCAAGCCTCTAAACTTGATTGCTGGAAGCAAGCAATGGATGCTGAGATGCTTGCTCTTGATCAAAACCAAACTTGGACTGTTGTGGATCTTCCACCGGGTAAAACCCCAGTTGGTTGTAAGTGGGTTTACAAGGTAAAATATTGTGCAAATGGAGGGAATTGACTATTTTGAGACTTTCTCCTCGGTAGTCAAAATAACTACTGACTGAGTATTATTATCTTTGGCATCCATCAAAGGTTGGCATCTTGAGCAATTGGATGTCAACAACGCCTTTCTTCATGGCAACCTCAATGAGGTATACGTGTCTCTTTCACCTGGCTATTCTGATCCTAATCCCTCCAAAGTCTGCAAGCTTCGCAAGTCATTATACGGCTTAAAACAGGCTAGTAGGCAAATGGTATGCCAAGCTTTCTTCTTCCTTGATTTCTTTTGTTTCTGTTGCTTCTCAGACTGATCATTCTCTATACATCAAAATTGATGGCACTTCTTTTACTTTCCTATTGGTCTATGTTGATGACATAGTCCTGGCTGGAAATTCTATTCAGGAAATTACCTCTGTTAAACAATTTTTGCATAAAAAATTCCGTATCAAAGACCTTGGTCAACTTCATTTCTTCTTAGGCTTAGAAATTGCTAGATCAGATAAGGGTATTTTTCTGAATCAAAGAAAATACACCCTTGAATTGTTAGAAGAATCAGGTTTTATGGCATCTAAACCTTCCTCCATTGCTTTTAATCCTACTACTAAGTTGTCCTCTACTGAAGGTGTTCCTTTAGACGATCCTTCTTCTTATAGGCGACTTATTGGAAGGCTACTTTATTTGACCAACATGCGGCTTACATTGCTTATGCTGTCCAGCACCTCAGTCAATTTGTATCAAAGCCTTTACTTTCTCATTATACTGCTGCAACAAAAGTTCTTAAATATCTCAAGTCTTCTCCAGCCAAAGGAATTCTATTTTCTGCATCTAGCTCCCTGAAATTATCTGGTTTTGCAGATTCTGACTGGGCAAGATGCCCTGAAACATGCAAGTCCATTACTGGCTACTGTGTTCTTCTTGGCTCTTCCCTCATTTCATGGAAGTCCAAGAAGCAAAATGCTGTATCTACTGAGGTTGAATATAGGGCACTTGCTTCTCTCACTAGTGAAATTCAGTGGTTGCAATATCTTTTCAAAGACTTTCGAGTAGTTTTTCTGTACCAGCTTCGGTTTACTGCGATAGTAGGTCTGTCATCTACCTTGTTCATAACCCAACGTTTCATGAACGCAGTAAACACATTGAGTTAGACTGTCATGTCATTTGAGAAAAGCTCCGATCCAAACTCATTTGTTTGCTGCCTGTGCCTAGCAGTTCCAAGTTGGGTCTATGTGCTACCCATAGTCCAACTTGAAGGGAGATATTAGTGTATATAAGTCAATACTTTGTACATACATAGTTTAGTTATAGACACTTAAGTTAGTTATGCCACTTCAACAATTAGTTACAATGATGATTAGTTAGTTTATTTACACTTGTAATTAGTGGTATATATATGAGCTAATGACTCATTCAATGTACTGATGTACCATTTTATTCTTTAGCAATAATAACAATGAGCTTTCTTTTATCTCTTAACATGTACATCAACATTACTATTCTATTTAACTCAAGTAGAAAAAAGTGAAATTACCCTGAACAGGTTGACCAATTATAAACTCCTTCCCCAACTAGTTTTCCATGAAGAGCTATCTGGACATCCTTCCTATTCAGGTATTTGAATGTCTTGGATTCCAGACAAACATCAACCTCCTTTCTAGCTCTCTAAATCAGACATGAAAGGAAGCATAAGCATATAAACAAACCAAAAAAATAAAAATAAAAAGAGAGAACAGATTAAAAGTGTAAATAGTACCATAAGAATATTCAGCCTGTGTGTCTGTGGATAGATACACACATCCAGAGTTACATAAAAAGGGTCTATGTTGCCCATCTGTCCATGAAGCATCAAGTTTGTGTAAGAGTTTGTTCATATTTTAATTTCAAGGAAAACATGATCTTCTTAATAATATACAAGCATAGCCCCATTTTGGAGCCACTAATCCTATGTGTCAATCAATCACATCATTCTTGCCACATTAATTTTTACCACTTTAAACATTCAATCAATCACAAAATTAAAATATTATTTATCTCTTTTTCCCTCTTCAATTCAAAATTCAAATTTTTTCAAACTTTTTTCCCTCCTAATCAGGGGAGCTTTGAGGTGATTGATGCATTTGCTGAGTTAACAGAGATTCTTATCAAAAATACAACTAAGCGGGCCATTGGCTATCAGAAGATTCGTCAATTTTCTGAATTGGTGAGTAGCTGTAGAATTTATGAGGAGGATACCAAAGCTCATTACAAGGTTATGAGTGAGCGAAGAGGTAAGAGTCAGCAGAGTCGACCAAAGCCTTACAATGCTCCTGCTGATAAGGGTAAGCAAAGGGTAGATGAGAGGAGGCCTAGAAGGAAAGATACTCCTACTGAGATTGTTTGTTACAAGTGT
>Ga0315915_1001301_pt1 | contig 29877 bp, 18 predicted proteins | sample MpolbnodulesMG_FD_207738 | JGI IMG/M metagenome (GOLD analysis project Ga0315915, IMG submission 207738) | Medicago polymorpha root nodule microbial communities from Los Angeles, California, United States - branched nodules | ecosystem: Host-associated > Plants > Roots > Nodule | place: USA... | reverse complement strand
CACTTTATAACTCTTAATTCAAATCAATTGAATTATTGATCTATATTTGTTTTTTGTTTTTGTCGGAAGTAACGTTACCCACTGAATAGAATGAAATAGACTTGTGCTTTATGAGGATCTCCGGTTCTAAATTGGTCATTCAATTTGAATGCTTTTGCAAGATCCGTTTTCGAAGAAATGGATTGGAGCGAGTGGGTGTGGATATTCATTGGCCAGTGGTTTTTGGTGTAATGTTGGACAATCTATGGTGTAGAAGAAACCAATTTATTTTTCACTAAGTTTCCATGTCTGAAATGGAAATACATCATCGTTCAATGAATATGTCTTACAACATTGTCTCCAGCTATACTCTGAATTTAGTCAGATGTTTTGGTTTTGGATATAAATCAAGGTTGAATATGATATACTTACATCCATCAGTTATGAAAATAGTTCTACCTTGTTTGAATCGAAATCTCATTGGTATACTTACTTGAATATGTGCATATATGTTACTCTCTAGTTCTCATTTTGATAATGTCATAAAATGTGAATCCATATTGAATTTTCTTCATCGAGTTACTCCAGGTAATATAAGTTTCAAAATATTTTATACAAATCTTGTTGTGGGACTTACCTTGCCCGTTGAATTTTATGCAAACACAAATATTAAGAAACAAATATTAAGAAATATGTAAACAACCGTAGATGGGTGGTCTAGCCTCTCTTGTTTAGGGGTATTTACCCCTTCAAGATATCAACTAACCAAAATGTAATATACAAATGTAATATTAAATGTCAAATAAATGAGTCAATTTTTTTTAAAAAAAAAAATCAATTAAAGGATGAAAATCTGTAAAACAAATAATTTCATTTACAGAAGCGAAAATGCAAAGGAATCAAACATAATTAACATTCTTTTAGGGTAAATCAAATCGAGGGGCTCATAAACAAGTCCATTCAGAGGGTAAATGAAATTATTTGTTTTGCACATTTGGTTTCCTGTTTAGTGTGCAAAATATTGTCTCTAAATTATTGAAGATGTTGAGTGAAGGATTGGCTTTCTTTTTTCTTAATGATTTACTTGTTTGGGTTCGTAATCTGAATTTGTTGAAAAGTTTGTACAAGTTCTTGAACTTAATGGTGTGCTTTTTTAATTGAAACCAGTTGTCCTAGTGTTTGAAAACCCACTGCATCAGTGAACACATATGATTAGTTGAATTTGATGTGAAATTTTAATTGTTACAAGTCCCATATTGTAAATTAATTAAGATTGAATACCTAAATATAATTAAATAAAAATTAAAAGTTACCTTAGGATTAAAGTTGATTCTTTTTTTTTTATAGAAAAAATTGACTCATTTATTTGACATTTAATGTTACATTTGTATATTACATTTTGATTGGTTGATATCTTGAAGGGGTAAATACCCCCTAAAGAAGAGAGGGTAATCTAGGCCTCACCGTGATTTAGTAGGAGCATGAAGAGGAGTAAAAAATAAATAAATAAGATGACATAGCGAGTTAGTTCAAATTTCATAGGAGCATCAAGAAGAGTAGAAGCATAAAACATGGGCAAGTTAGTTCCAATTTTTTTTGTAGATGAGATAGCAAAACTATCATAAACTCACACACAAAGTGAAGTACCGGGGTTCGAACCACAGTCATAACGTCCGACCTAACAATTTCGATATTTTTGCCAGGTGAGCTAGGACTTATGAGACAAGTTAGTTCCAATTTAATAGAAGAAAGAGAAGGAGTTAAAACATAAAATGATTAAATAAGAAGGTTATTTTCAATTTAGTAGGAGAATTAAGAAGAATAGGAAGTGGAGCGTAAAAGATGGGCGAGATAGTCCCAATTTATCAGAAGAAAAAGAAGGTGTAAAAACATGGGCGAGTTAATAGGAGAAGGGCAAGGAGTAATTAGTTTTCATTGAATATGATTGAGACTCCATTATTTATCATACTGATCATTTTAAAAGTTTGCAAGTATTGTTATATTTTAAATAAATCATGTCAGGGACGCAAACAATCTCGCCAAAGGCGAGATTAAAATAAACTCACCAAACGACACGCCATAAAAAAAAAGTGCATATGGAAGCAACAATCCTGCTAGAAAGAACATGAAGATGAATCACGGAGTTATCCTAATATTTTTGTCCTTTTAAGATTTGTTTTGCATAAAAGAGATGATCGAGGTGACACGCATAAGACTTCCTCATTGGGGAAGCACCATGCGTAATACCTCCTCCTTGCAACAGGAAGCATCATGCGTAAGATTTCCTCCTTGCAACGAGAAGCAACAATAAGACTTTCCACGACGGAAGCATCATCAAGATTGAAATTCCTAAATATATAAGACTTCCCACGACGGAAACATCAACAAGGTTGAAATTCCTAAATATATCAAACTTCCCATGTCAGAAGAATCGTCATGGTTGCAATTCCTAAATATATAAGACTTCCCACGACAGAAGCTTCGGCAAGGTTTAAATTCCTAAATATGCAAGACTTCCCACAACAGAAGCATCAACAAGGTTGATATTTTTAAATATATAAGACTTACCATGACGGAAGCATCAACAAGGTTGAAATTCCTAAATATGCAAGACTTCCCACAACAGAAGAATCGACAAGGTTGAAATTCCTAAATATGAAAGACTTGCCACGACGGAAGCATCAAGAAGGTTGAAATTCCTAAATATGCAAGACTTCCCACGACAGAAGCATTAACAAGGTTGAAATTTCTAAATATGAAAAACTTCCCACACATAAGAATCAACAAGGTTGAAATTCCTAAATATGCAAGACTTCCCACGACGGAAGAATCAACAAGGTTGAAATTCCTAAACATGTAAGACTTCCCACGACGAGAAAATCTCCAAGGTTGAAATCCCTAAACATATAAAGACTCCTAAAGGGGGAGCATCACGAGTATGTAAGACTCCATAAAAGGAACCCTCCCATTTTTTAACAGGTTGTTTTCCACCTGGAACCCCAAATTTCAACAGGCTGCACCCCAAGAGGTACCCATACCTTCAGATGTTTACTCCCCAAGAGGGGTCCCGCCTATCATTTTCAAAGACGAAATTTAAACATAACACCCCTCTTCACAAAAACATAATCAACAAACGACTTCGTAACTTAATAGAAAACACATAAGAAAACTCTGAAACAAAAATGGAAAATCACTCTCCATTGCTTGAGAAACTAAACGATAATCTAAAAGTATTGGGGACTTCACCCATATGAGAGACATCTCCCATTGAGAAAAAAAGCTCGGCAACCTCACTAAAAAACAGTAACTTGCTAATCTACAATTAATATGATCAAAACTAACCTTAATCATTTTGCCCATACAGAACTCGAGCTTGGGGAGTTACGGACTGCCACCTTTAATTCAACCACTTAGCCCTTAACCAGGATTCGTGATTGGGGGTTGTGGACCACCACCTTTAATTCAAACCACTTCGCCCTTAAATAGGATTCGTGCTTGGGGGGTGTGGACAACCGCCTTTAATTCAAACCAATTCTCCCTTAACCAATGCTCGTGCTTGGGGGGATTTGGACAACCAGCTCTGATTCAAACCATTTTGCCCTTAACCAGGACTTGTGCTTGGGGGGTTGTGGACCTCCAATACTCTGATAAGGACCTGTTAGTCCTAGGTAAGACGCAATATACACCCACAAGGGCACCCACCCTTCCTTATACCCCCAAAAACCATCAAAACCCGATCCTTTTGGCAAAATATTCGGCCAGGATATCCGGCTGGGAATAGAATATACGCTTTCCCCTATTCTAGGTAACTTAAGGAGTAAGTTGCGGAAAAGAAGGCCAAACAGGCTATAAATAACACTTTGGGATTGTTCTCGAGACATGACCGAATTAGATACTAAACACTAGTTTCGATATTGTACTCACTGCAAGTACATTATACGATAACATTGAGATATCCAATTAAGTGCAATAGAAAAGTAGACTGATACGTGAATTAGTGTTGGTCTTTCTGCTAGCATTAAAAAATAAATATAGTACTAGTAATTAAATTAAGGGTTAAATATGTTTTTGGTCCCTATAAATATACAAACTTTTCGTTTTAGTCCCTCTAAAAAAAATCTTGACTTTTAGTCCCCGAAAAGTTTACTACCATCACTTTTAATCTCTACTTTTAAGTTAACTAATGTGTAACATTCATATTGTTTAATGATATTTTTCAGAACTGTGTAGATTATTATGACAATCACTCTCCAAAAAAGTTAGAATTTTTAACAAATAAATTAAACATGAATATTTTAGCGCCAAAACATAATATTTTATATTCGATTCACGATTTGTTAACAAAAAAAAAATTGGGAGATTCTTATTATATTCTAAAAAGTTTCATTCAAAAATATGAAGGCTACCCATAAGTTGACTTAAAAGTAAGGATCAAAAATGATGATGAAAAACTTTTAAAGGACTAAAAGTTGAAATTTTTTTGGGTTAAGTATGATTTTAGTCCCTATAAAATTCTCAAATTTCAAGTAGTCCCTATATAAAATTTCATCAATTTTTTGTCCCTCAAAATTTGTCTACCCCTGTTTTTAAATTAAATCATATGTATACTTCACATCTTTGAATGAATTATTATAGAGATGTTAATAATATTATAGCAATCTCTTCAACAAAAAATTTAAATTTTTTAACAAGATATGAATGAATTATGAATTTTTAAGCGCTAAAAACTTAAAAATTCATATTTAATTCATCACTTGGTAAAAAAAAAAGAAATTAAACTTTTGCAAGAGAGATTTCTATAACATACTAAACACGACCACAAAAAAATAATACACAGTTTCGAAGGATACACATGATTTTACTTAAATGCAGTGACCAAAAATTATGATGGAAATTTTTTGAGGGACCAAAAATTGATGAGATTTTTTATAAGAACTAAAACTTGACATTTGAAAATTTAATAGGGACCAAAAATACATTTAACCCAAAAAATTTAAGAAGACTAAAACGAAAAGTTATATATTTTATAGAGATAAAAACATATTTAACCTTTAAAGCATAAAATGTGAGGAACAAGTTTGACGCCACTACAAAAAATATAGAAAAACGCAAATTTTACTTAGAGGACGTAAATGAAACATTGTGTTTACCATATATTGACACAGCATGAATCATACAAAGTGTATGTTTGGTTATGCGGTGATAAAAACTGATTTTGAGGGAATTGATTCTATAAAGTTGACTTTGGATAAAAGCGAGTTGAAGGTAAAGTCATTTATATTTGGCTAAATTGCATTTTTGGTCCTTTAACTATTTAGGTAGTATCGCTTTGGTCCCTTAATTAAAATTCGATTTATTTTGGTCCCTTAACTTCTCTCCGTTACACATTTTGGTCCTTTCCATTAATTTTAATTCAAAAACATTAGGTTTTCTTCATTTTCTTCTATAATTTTTCTGGGATTCTTGTTGTTGAAGGTTGATGGAGATGATATGAAGATGAAAAAGAGGAGAAGAAGATGAAGAAAATCTAACGTTTTTGAATTAAAATTAATGGAAAGGACCAAAATGTGTAACGGAGAGAAGTTAAGGGACCAAAATAAATTGAATTTTAATTAAGGGACCAAAACGATACTACCTAAATAGTTAAGGGACCGAAAATGCAATTTAGCCTTTATATTTTAATGTATTTGTGTAAAAGTAGATTTAACAATAAATTTAGGGTTAAAATCAATTATAGAAGTTAAAAGTTGTAAATTCTAGTTTCAAGTAAAATCATTTCTACAAATAAAATCATTTCTCTTTTAAGTCATCCAAACATGATTAAAACAATTTTACAACCTCTAAAATCACTTTTCATCCTCCACAATTAAAACCAAACATATGCAAAGAGATGTTGTGGCGATATTAAAGAGATGTAAATATAGTGTTGTTATAAACAAAATAATATAAATTCGACATCAAAATCTAAGGGTGCCATTTAATTTTGTGATGGAAGTAAAATCGAAAGATGGTGATTGAAGGTTACCATCTTCAATCATTTTCAATCAAGAAAGATGATGCCATTCAAAATCGAAAGAGTGGTTAACATTATTAAAAAGAAAAGTGCTTAACAATTATTTGGACTTAGAAGGGGAATCATTATGATGTGGCATTTTTTGTGACAGATTAGTATAATTGCCACAAAAATTAGAGACATAAACATATGAAACGCGTCTTTCATTTGATTGTTAATGACTAAAAATGTCAATTTATTTTAGTAGTCACAATTATCACATTTTAATTCAACTGGAAGAAGATTGTTCAAGTGGACCCTCAATTATGAATATTAACAAGCAAAAATATATATGCAAGTTTAAAATAACTTTAACATAATTTTAGTTTGCTATATTATATTACTTGAAGAATAAACAACATGATATTTGGTTTCCATTACGATCAACGGAAATTTGATCTAGTAGAAGGAACTAGCTAGTCTAATGAATTAAGATGTAAATTCTGATTGAAAGAATTGTCCATATTTATTGTCCAACAATGTCTCATACAAGAGTACCTCCAACTGAGAGAACCTATGAAAACCAAAAGAGAATATTATGACTAAAATAGCAATATAACTTGGGAGTATTTTAGAATGGATGGTATAAAATGAAATGAGATCGAATGTATCATATTATATAGAATAACATTCATTGTTTGGCTTGTTTTTTTAAAGGTTGTTGGGTTTTTGTTAAAATGAAGCGTTCACATTCCTTCAAATTTCTTTATTAATCGTTTCCCAACTTGAAGAATATGAGATGGAATCATTCATTACTCGTTTCCTAACTTGAAGAATATGAGATGGAATCATTCATTAAATTAATGTTATAAGATGGAATCATTTACCAAATTAATATTTAATAACTAATCCCTCTTTCTGTCAAAAAAAAAAAAAAACTAATCCCTCTTGTTGTACCCACAAAAAAAAATCAACCCCTCTCTTGTTATATGAATAATCGAATAAACAATGATATTTTTTTAGTGTGTCGTATCAAACTCAAATTTACAAGGTTGAAGAGCTTATTTTCAACTAAGTGACATCTAAGAAAACCGGCATATCTTTTCGCTTCCTAATACACCAAATTTAAAATTCAAAAGTTTTCCTCCCGTGACACAATCAATTGTATTAGGGATCTGTTTGTTATAGATTAGAATAAAAGTAATTTGGATATAAATAATTTAAAGATTATTCTTTAAAAAAATTAAAGAAAAATAAACAATTTTGCATTTGTTTTAAAATGGTTATCAACATAGGGTCCCTTTGTTTTGGAAATTTTTTTTGGAAAAAAGAACTCAAGTGTAAGAATTTCAAACCTTGAAGAGAAAAAAAATTATGATAGCAAACAAATTAAAATTAGCTTTAGTTTTTCTACAAAAAACATCTAGATTTTTTTTAAGAGAATTTTTTTGAAGGCAAAATAAACGCACCCATAATTTATAAATAAAAAATCGGTTTTGTATTTTTTCTCTCTCTTATATTAAAATAATTTTCTTTCACTACCAAAAAAAAAAAATCTTCAAAAGCTAATTTGGCTTTTCATATTTTCAATATAAGAATTATTTGGCATAAGAAAATTAATTTTAAAAATTTACACAAACATAATTAAAACATCAAAATGTTTGTTTTATAATCTTTTAATAAACGAACCCTAATTCTCGTATTACTTTGCATTTGTTTCATGACAGTGTGTCTACTTTTTATTTACCTAATTTGTCTGTTCCTCACTTGCATTTCATAGAACACTTTCAGATTCAATTGTGCAATCTTGCCAAAAATAAATAAACTTAGACTTTCTTCAAAAGCATAAGAAAAGTTCGGTATTGGAGTTGAAGCTTGCATATGGCAGAATCACTTCATGAGAAAGATTTTTTGTATTTTCATTAAAAAAAGGAAGAAGAAAAAAAAAAGAGGAAGGTGAACATGGAGTAAAAAACTAATTAATTTCATTATGAAATAACCTTTTTGCTTTGTTCTACTCCATTTATTTATGTTCCATTGATTTTAAACTATCGAAACATACCTTGTAAATTTCAAAAGAGAAATGATATTTTTACAAACATTTTTTGGACAATCATTTATTCCCTCTTCTTTTATGAAAGAAACAATAGAGAGAGAAAGAAAGAATGAGAAAGTAAGAACACAATGTAAGTACAAAAGATAAGGTTGTCTCAAAAATTGTCACAAAAACGATTGTACAACAAATACCATTTCTTATTTCAAAAACATGGAATGAAGCACCACAATGTAAAAAGTGGTAGTTCCTCCGGTCAAAATGTGACATTGTTGGCCATTCCGTTTCCACCATTTTCCCCCTCCCAATCTTTGAAGTTATGCAATAACATAGACTACCTCTAACTACTTATTTTGTTTTGACATTTTTCTGGAGGAATTTACCCTTAACTACTGTTTTTAAAAATTAAATTTAAATTTAAATCTAAACAGTAATTAAGGAAACTGCAAAACTAACTGCTACTTTTAATCAGATATTTTTATGTACAAATACCCTTAACAACCAAAAACTTCCAAATTCAAATTTTAAAACATAGAACATGCTACTTAAATCATTTTCAAATTTAAACTTAAATTTAAATCTACACCATAATTAAAGAAAATTTCAAAACTACCCATTTTAATCAGACATTTTTATGTACAAAATTTCCCTCAACACAATTTTCCAAATTCAAAATTTTAAACATAACCGATAGTATAAAACATAATAACTACCAGTAAAACATAATATATAAATGGGCACGTTCCGCCAGTATGTTTTAATGACAAGTGCCTAAAATAACCTATCAATGCATTAAAAGCTTGAAGAAAAGGTCATCAGACAGCACAGTATAGTCATACCCAAGTCCGGAGGCACGGTCGTTGAATTCCTCCATCTCACTGCTTGGAACCTGAATTCCAACTAATACATTTGCTCCAGCTTCACCCTGTCCGAAGCAGCAAGTACAAGCCATTAGATTGCATTGGTCGATGGAAAAATAACTACAAAAAAACATGCAGTATTTGACTTGAGGAATAATAGAATGTTGCAAATTCTAACCTGCGCACGGTAATGGAATAAAGAGATATTCCATCGTGGACTAAAGGAGTCTAAAAATTTCATCAAAGCACCAGGTCTTTCTGGAAAGGTAAAACGACAAAGAACCTCATTCTGAATATCCGGTCGGGCTCCCATCTGAAAAATGTTTTCAAAACAAAGTTAAACTTAGTCAAATACAAAAACAGGATCAGTTATTGTGACATGTTTAGTAAACATTATCGGCTTATCGCAAGACAAGACCATTAAATCAAATTGGCAGCTCTTAGTCAAGCGTTGTTACTCTCTCTGTGTCTCATATTATGGGCTTTATAAATAGCAAGGATAGTGAATTTAGTACTTGACTTTGTTTAGCGGTGGTGAAGGGAAAAGGAAATTTATAAAATTCAAAATGAAGGTAATTCTTCAAGCCAATTTACCATGTGACGCAAATGATCTTTCACCAAGTCAACGTCTGACAGATTGTGAGTTACAAGCTTAGAAGTTTCCATTCTCTCCTGCATTTCTTTTAGTTCTAAGGGCGTGTGAACACCAACACTGCACAACAACACAATGAATAATAAAATATTATTGCCCTTAGCATAACATTTGGTTGTCAACAAATCTTTATCACAGAAAATGAAAGTCATTGAAAACTAATAAAGTGTGTGAGAGATGTCAATATTCGGGGTGGTGGAACATAATGATATATCAAAAATTTGATAATAAACAGGAAAGACAAGGCATCTTATGTTTTCTATGATCTTACCTGTAAAGGACAACAGCTTTCTCCTTGGAACTATATCTGTATTTGAATTCTGTAATATTCATCTGCCCCACCTACCATGCCAGAAGAAAATCAGTTCAACTATGAGCAACCCTGTTTTGGAAAAAATAACAGTGAAGCCATATAAAAATTATACCAATTCACAAAACTGTTTGAAACTGCCAGGCTCCTCCGGCATGACAGTTAACAGCAGAGCTTCTTGTTTACGACCGACATTAGCAAGTTCAGTTACTATCCTAAGTTTATCAAAATTCATGTTTGCTCCGGAGGTTATTGCTATAACATTTTCCCCCTTGAGTCCATAATACTTGCAGTATGCCTCAGCTCCAGCAAGAGCAAGAGCGCCTGCTGGTTCTAATATGCTCCTTTTTTCCTCAAACATGTCCTGCAACAAGCTTTACCAATGTCAAGTCCTAAATAATCTGCAATGCTTTCCAATTGCCCTTTAATATACAAAACATTCGAAGGTACATGCAGAAAATAATTCCCAATTCTCACGGCTACAAGCAAAACAGCTCCATTAGGACAAATGACAGCTTACCAACTCAGCAGCCTGTGTACTCAAATAGAGCTTCTACAATGGAGCAGACATCCTTTAAAAGTACAGAGTAAAATTAACACCCAAATTCATATAACTGTACCACATGCATCCTTTTTTTTTTAAAACTCGGTATCTGTCCCAAGGACCGACTAATCCAAGGGGTCCAATCCCGCCGGCCACCTCGCGAGGGTTCGTTAAAAGCCAGAGTTTTCTCTGTATGGACTAACCCACCGAAATTGGCACCGTGGGGAATCGAACCTATAATCATCCTGTTGTGATTTAATGGCACCAGATAAAAAAAATCTGGAGTTAACAGTTAAATAGCAATGTATTGGTTCTTCCTACCACTCCCAGCTCTCTCTCCAACCCCCTTCACTAAATCTAGCCATAATACAGAAAGGTCAAAAACATCACCAATCACCAAGTATATATAAACCAATGAAGCATTAAATAATTATTTGATTACACAACAAAAACAAGTTCGGATTTGGAAAAGTTCTAGTTCGAATGATCATATGAAAATACTCCTTCATCAATCAATTCCAAATTTGTTATTGTTTGCAGACTCACATGTTAGTCAAGCAAATTGATTTCTAAACCAATTTGATTACTCTGCACTTAAATTTATGATCAGCTGTAAACTGTCAAGAAAGATAGATGGAAATGAAAATTTAATCCAACATCAAAACAATGTGTATATAGATTTAAATTCATTTGACAAGACATTATGAAATTCTCAATTTTACATTTTATAAAACTAGAGAAGTAGTTGCCATAGATAACGGTGCTGTGTGTGCGTGTGGAAACTGTTTACAACACCAGAGATTCTGAATGCAAACTTTCACAAGGGAAAGCGCATCTCACCTTTATCGATGCACAAATTGCATCACGGCTTACAAGAACAACGCCATCTACCAACTCCTTGCACAAGCGGAAAGTTTCCTCACCAACCTCTTTTACAGCCACACCATCTGCAAATCCTCCAACCTGGTCCAAAACCACTCTTTGGCCATGATGAAGTGACAAAGCCAATGCATTTGCATCAGTGGGTTCCACCCCAATTATCTTCACCTGTGTACATTAAAAATGTCAATATTCAGATAAACACTCAACTCTTCCAAGTGAACAAAGGCACATGCAATGGGAAAATCTATCAGGACAACACCATTCAAACAAACCTCTGGGTTTATCCTCTTCACGTAAGCGGCAATACCAGCAATGAGACCACCACCTCCCACAGGCACAAAGATCGCATGAACTGGACGCTTCATCTGGCGTACAATTTCCATCCCGACAGTTCCCTGACCCATTATGACATCGGGATGGTCAAAAGGAGGTATGAATGTACGACCGTCCTCTATAGCACGCTTCTTAGCATATGCTTGTGCTTCATCATAGGAATCTCCAATAAGGACCACAGTAGCACCCCACCTCTCCACAGATTTCCACTGCAGACGTAAAAAATAACAAAAACACGTCTCAATTGACCACATTAATTTCTTCAACAAGATATAACAAGAAACAAACAAAGTATTTTCTGGTTTTAACTCTCCGATTCTTAAGGAAAAGGGGGCTTAGTAGTCCGAATTTTGGTTATGAGGTAGGTAAAATCTAGCTGATTGTCTCAGCCAGGAATCAAACTTGAGTGGTTTCAATCTATCCAATCTTAACTAAAACTCATCACACACGTGATTAAAAACAAACAATTTATGAAAAAGTAAATAAATGAATACCTTGATGTCAGGAGTGGTAACTGGCATTGCAATAACCGCGTTGCAATTCAATCTCTTGGCAGACATGGCAACTCCTTGAGCATGATTTCCAGCTGAAGAGCATATAACCCCTTTCTCCAAAACATCCTTTGGAAGTTTAGCCATCATATTATAAGCTCCACGGATCTTAAATGAAAATACCTATCACAAAATCCACAATTTCATAACAATTATAACTACACAATCCACAATTTCATAAACAACATATCCTCAAGCTAAATGATCAACACAATTATAACACCAAAAACAAATTAAAAAACAGTTAATAATAAGAACAAGGTTTTAAATATGATTTTAGTTCCTGCAATTACAACATTCTTTGTTTTCAGTCTGCAAGTTTTTTTTCTGTTTGTATCCAGTCCCAGCAAATTCAAAAGCTGTTGCTAAGGACCCGTTTGGATTGACTTATTTTTGAGCTTATGCAAAACAGCGTATGCAAATAAATAAGTTTTTATGTATAAGCTTGTCAAAATAGTTTATAAAAAAAAAAAACAGCTTATGAAGATACAATTTCTGTTAATGAGAACTTATGAATTAACATATAAGCTCAATTATTTGCATAAACTATTTTTCATAAGCTCAAAAATAAGGCAATCCAAACGGACCCTGCAGCGACTAAAATCACATTTAATAATACCAAGAAGAAGAACATAAGAATGAGTTGATGATAGTACTTACAGGTTGAAGATCTTCACGTTTAAGCCAAACATTAACACCAAGTCTTTCAGAAAGCTTTGGCGCCAATTCAAGAGGAGATTCAACAGCAACATCATAAACCTTAGAAGTAAGTATACTAGTCAAATAACTCATAGCACTTACTCCACTATCACCTTCATCACCACCACGTGACCTGTCAGGAACCGCTCCGACATAACCAGGTGGATACTGAAGTGAATCCGGCGAAACCTTCAACCTCGGAGAAGCCACCGGCGTCTCAACAACAGGAACAGAAACCATTTCAACAGGTTTGGAGATTGCGGCGGCGGTGGTGGTTATGAATGATTTGAAACGAGGGTTAGGGTGAAGAGTAGTGTGGTGCATTATGTGGCGGTGGTTACGGAGGAGGAGAAGGTGAGGTTGGGGCTGTGATAATCGTAGCGCCTCCATTGTTTGGGTCATTTTGATTTCAGACACAAATTTTGTTTGACTCAAATCAAATCCTAGGAGCTTTGCTTTATTACAAGTCCCTGTTCATTCAAATATCTTTGTTGTGTCGAGGGGGTATTTATTTATGTATCTTTCTTTGGTTTTTTTTTTTTTTTTTGACTAATACAGTATATACCTTTGATGGTTGGTTTCAATCCTTCAATGTTTTTGAGGAATATACAATTGAGCATGATCTTATAATGTTTTTTTAGGAAGTTGACAACGAGTGTCCAGGGTACTCTTTAAGATCTTTAAAAGATAACTTTTTTTGAAAAGTTATGTGATAAATGCATTGAAAATTAAAATATTTGATTTTCTTTTTGGAATAATTTCTTCTTTAGAATGCTTAAAGAGTGTCCGGGGCACTCGTTAACAAACTTTTTTTTATATGGTTGAGTCTTTTTTTTTAACCATATTATATGGTTGGGTCAAAATAATAATAATAATGAAATAATATGGTTGGTATGTGTACTCTTTTTTATAATTTGCTATGTACTTCCTCTTTAATAAAAAAAATAAAAAAACACACCTAAAAAAAGTTAATATATGAATTTGATCGTGCATTTTTTTTTTTTTTATATTTTGTAAGAAAGGAAAATATAGCTCAATACATGTACTTTTTTACTTTTATTTTATAAATAAGGTTTTTTTTTATTTGAATGGCATTTTGTAAATGAGGTTGTATATATCTTTGTTGATGTAATATAGGTGTGAATATGATGATATTTTATGTGAAATTTCGATTTGAATTTGAATCGTAGCATTTTTTTTGGCTATATGTGTTTTTTTTTCTTTCTGTGTATGTTGAACACCAGGTTAATAACAAAATAAATATTAATGACTCAACGGAAGATTAAGTTCCACAAGAGTATGTTGGTGAGAATTAATATTAATGACTCGTGGTTATATGAGGCGGTTATGATACTTAATTGTAAAATTGAGATGGTGTTCTTTTTGTACTTGGTCTTTCGATTGGTGGTGATACTAGACGGTTGTCTTTTTGGGATCCAGTTTTGCCTCGTATTAAATCTATATTGTCTAAATGGAAGAGTCGTAATTTATCGTTTGATGGTCGTTTAATTCTCTTGAAGTATGTCTTATCTTCTATGTCTGTCTATGCTCTTTCCTTCTTCAAATCTCCCTCATGTATCATCTCCTCTATTAAATCTATTTTTAATATAAAAAATTTGGGTGAGTGTGAGGATCATAGGAATAAGGAGTTTGGTAGTTTGAGGGTTAGGAGGATGAAGGATTTTATTATTGTTGCATTAGGCAAATGGTGTTGGAGGTTGTTAGTTGATAGAGATGAGTTGTGGTTTAAGGTGTTGGCATCTTGTATGGTGTGGCGGGAGGGCGACTGAATCAGGGGGCAGTGTCTGCTTGTCTTGGTGGAGGGAGGTGGGGGCACATTTGAGATGGTCGAGGAGTAGAGGGGGATAGTTGGTTTGAGGAGAATGTGAGAAGGAAGGTGGGTAATGATGTTCATACTCTTTTTTGGACTGATAGGTGGGTAGGGGAGGTTCCTTTGAGGGCGAGATTTAGTCGACTTTTCCTTTTGTCTGATTTTAAAGGGAAGATGGTGGCTGAGATGTTCTCCTTAGGTTGGGGGGTGAAGGGGGAGGAGCTTGAAAATGGCGGTGTCAGTTGTTTGTTTGGGAGGAAGAGATGGTAGAGGAGTGTAAGTCTATCTTACTTGATGTCTCTTTATAGGTTAATATTCCGGGTGAATGAAAATGGCTTCCAAATCAAGGAGATGGTTATACTATTCGTGGAGTCTATCAAATGCTCACAAGTCATGAACATCATACTTTTGATGCGGTTTTGGATAATGCTTAGCATAAACAGGTTCCTTTAAAGGCATCTATTTGTGATTGGCGTCTCCTACGCAATAGGTTGCCGACAAAGGATAATTTGGTTAGTCGCCACATTATTTCTCAAGAAAATCACTATTGTGTGAGTGGAGACGACCAAGTTGAATCAGCTCAACATTTGTTCCTTCACTGTGATTTATTCAGTACTCTTTGGTAGCTGGTTCGGTCTTGGATTGACTTTTACTCTGTCGAACCACAACATATTTTGGATCATTTTATTTAGTTTCCTCACGCCATAGGACGTTATCGTGCTCGTCGTAATTTCTTACGGTTACTATGGCTCGCTTTGGTATGGGTTTTGTGGACAGAAAGAAATAATAGACTTTTTAAATTTAAAGAAAGGTCAGTTATGCATTTGTTATAAGTATGTTAACTCTCCTTTTGGCTATCATATGTGGTGGCAAAGTCTTTTGCTTGTTTGGGCATTGGTTGATTTTGCCTTCTTCTTCTTTTTTGTAATGATGTAAACTTCTAGTGGTCTATGGTACACCTTGTGCTAGCTAGAGGGATGACTGATTTGGTGTTAATATATATCTCATTTTAGCTTGTTCAAAAAAAAAAAGCAAAATAAAAAAGTTATAATACATTTTTTTGTTAAAAAAACTCAGATACAATGATAGAAACTTGGTAATGAGTAACTTCGTTTAGAGTGGCACTTAAGTGACATTATGGTTGGTATCTCTGGTGCCCTTTGGTTTGATGTGCATGTGCTCTTTAGTTCTTGTTACGACGGCTATCTTTTCTTCATGGAAGTACCCTACCCTACACGAGGACCCTGGTGTGGTGAGAGTGGTACTTCGTTGGACTAGAAGTAATAAATTTATGGTACATGTTTTTAGTGTTATAAATGTACAACAATCGACCTCTAAAAAAAATGTACAGTAATGATACTTAGATATATATCAATTTTTCAACATTTATTATACACTTCATTTTTTTTCTTCTCTATATAATAGATTCTCATCACATCATTGACATATCATACATATATTGTATCAATCTCTCTTGTTTTTCCTCTCTTTCAAAGTGTATACACCTATTAAAATGTCTAACAAACATTTTTCATAAATGAATCTATGAGAGTGGACAAAGACTAGCATGGACCACGTACATAGTATATTTTCTTTTGGGTAATAACGATGAAGTCTATATGCTTTAAAATTACATAAATATAGCGCCAGACTTTTTAAATTAGTAAAGTTGTTTAATGATGAACAAGGCTTGGACCAAGCAGATTTTTTTCCTAAAAAAAAAAGGTTTGGACCAAGCAATGTTTTTCTGAACGATGGTAAGAAGAGAGAAAAGACTCAACTAATTTAACATCAGACAAAACTTATTTTGAGTCCATTTAATGTTGTTTTTTTTATCATAATGTGGTGATTAAAATATATCATGATTTAATTTAGGCAAAAACTCCACAATGTGTTTTGATTGAAAGTAGTTTTCTTTGTAAATTATGATAATTTTTTTTGACTAGTTTTAAATAATTAATATTATATTATAATAAAGAATGATCAGAGAGCTTAAGGGCCGATGTTTACCTAAGTTACTTTATCTATTAGGATATTTAGCTCGGAGAGTAAGAGACATTATGGATGTAGATTCTTACGGGTGTAGAGCAATACACTATAAGGAACATTTTTCTCAGGTGAGGACACTCTTGAAACACTATAGTCACTTAAATGCCTAGATGATATAAGTTCTATTTTGTATATGTTTGAATATGATATGTTGAGTGAATGTGTTTGTTCAATGGGGATTTGCATGTTGTCAATGTGATCACGATGATTTATTGACGTGCTTTGTTTTCATATGATTTATGAGTAAATATATGAAATGTCTGCTTATTTGTGAAATGATACCACATATGATTGTTAAAAATATATGTATGATGAAGCATATGTTGTTATGTTTACATATGCTGGATTTATATGTAAGTCGTTGCATATTTATAAGAAATATGCATTATGCATTCGCATATATTGAAGCCCATGCATATCATAATTATGTGGTGGCCTCGAATAGGAGCCACTGGGTGCGGTAGCCTCGAATAGGGACCCCACCTTATTCCCACATAAATTTTTGAGTCAGTGATAGCCTCGTATAGGGATCACGATGTTGCATCCATGATGGAAAACATTATTTTAGCAGGTGTTGACCTATGATCCTCTGTGGAGTGGATTATATTCTAGAATCATTTTCATGTAACAGCATCGGATAGGGGTCACAATGGCGGCCTCATATAAGAGTCACGCTCATGTAAAGTTTGTATTCTAATTTTGCATCATTGCATTTTGTATGCGAAATGTTTATCTTGATGACATTTACCATGATAGTATGATATGTCTGTTGTATTTTTGTAATTATGTTGATTTTAGATTGTGGCCCTCTACTTTAATCCGTGAATCGAGCTTTGCCCCATATCCAAATAGGAAGTTTGTTAAGCAGGAATGGCTGAAGCATTGGAGGAGTAGTAGTTTGATAGTCAAACTAAATGTCTTTGGTGGGTTGTGTACTCAATCATTCTAGTTAGGTTCAAAATTAGCTTAGAAGTATACTTGTAGAGTCCTATATATTTTGGTTTATCTACTTTGGAACCTGTAATGTTGTAAATGTCATTGCCATGAGAAATGAACACTCATATGTTTTGTGAAGTGTACGATTCGAAAACTCTTTTCTCGAAGTTGATTTATAAATGAACCTATATCGTTGTAAATGTCATTGCCATGAGAAATGAACATAAAACCGGATCTCGTTTCATGGCCAAGGTAGTGCAACTGCGCCACCTACTACCTGAACATCCCCACCTTCTGACGCGGAGGAGTAGATCTTGGAGCCAAGATTGAAGAATGCAAACCAAATAGATCCGACAAGTTGAAACAACAATCATTGTGGAGATGATATTACTTATTACATTAATGCTTGAACGATTGGGTTCACTTATTGAATTGGCCACAATTAATATGTACAAAAATCAAGTGTTTCAATTCTTCAATCACTTACTTACGAAGAGATAATTAAAGAATGGGAAATGCTAACCAGTGCCCTCAGGGCAATGGTTAAGGAAGCAAATATAGTAATATCACATTGGAACTTGCGCATTCAACTCCTCAAAAGTTTAAAAGTGGTATTTTCAACTTAAAACTTTCTTTTTTTTTGTTTCCTTAATCATTGCCCTAAGAGTACCGGTTAGCATTACCTTTAGGGTCCCTTTGATGGTCAGGATAGGGAGACAGGATATGATACATTAATCATATCCTGCTTAAATCTCATGTTTAATGCACTAAAGGGATATGATAAAATAAACCATTTTCCTATCGTATCCTGACTTTCCTTTGTAATTTCTATCCTGAGTATAGGCTGGGTTAGAAATTATCCTGATGGGATTAGAAGATCATTCCTTATTTATTGTCTTGATATTATGCCATTTTGAAAATATTGTCATTTTTAAAATAATGATAGCATGTATTTTCTATTATAATTAATAACATGTTATTTTTACAATATATAATTAATTATAAGAATAATTTTTCATTTAATGATAATGATATTCTGTTTGTTATCATGTGCGCATCAAACAAATGATATGATTAATGTTTATCACATCCTTATCATATCTTATCTCTGTCCAGCTTTATATCATATCCTACCTCTATCATATCATGACCATCAAACGGACCCTTAAAGAATTGATAATAAATTGCTCATATTTTCAATAATACGTTTATTGACATAACAAAGTCTAGAATACCAAATATTAGATGTTGAAAACATGTAAGAGGTAAACAAAAAAAAAACATGTAAGAAGAAACACTTTTATTCATTTGACATTCAATTTTTGCATCCCACCAGTGTCATAACTGTTATCTACAAAATATTATTTTTTGTAAGGGTATCGAATAAGCCACTATGATTTAAGTAAATCATATTAAAGAATAATATATGTTAGGGTTTAAACGGAGGTACAAATAAATTGAAAGCATTGGTCAACGGGAGAGGCCAAAGGCTCGACTATGAGGCAATGTCATTGACAATTAGGATAGTTTGCTTGGGATCAATAGCTAACATAATAATACTCCTTCCGTTTTAAAATACATATGAAAGTCAACTATTTCACACATGCCAACACACAACTTTAACCGTTAATATATTTACTTATTTAATGGTATTTACTTATTTAATGTTAGTTTTGTAACTTTATTAAAGTACCGATTTGAAATTTGGTTGGTTATTGTATTTTTAGTTATATAATGTTAGTTTTGACGTAGTTTAAATATAAACTTCTGTTGAAAGAAAGGATAAACTTCTTGAAAAATAACAAATACTACTCGAGTAATATTTAATTTTTAAAATCACTCGAGTTTAAGATCTAACTAATTTTTTTTGAACAAGCCAAAATAATATTAACATTATTACTGATGATTCATCTTATACAAGATGTGCAAAAAAGAATTATCCAAAAATAATACAAAGTCTAGTCAAGGTGCATGAAACAACGGACATCGAAATAAAGAACCAGAAGAAACAAGAACATTATAGTCTAACACTCATGCAAAATGAAGAGTGTCTCCGCCGATCATGATAATTAAAGACAAAAGTAATAACATTTGCCCTCGACCAATTAAAAACAAATTATTCAACATGCACAATGAAAGGGCATTTGTCACGATGAGATGGGGTCATAAAAAATGCTGAGCAACTGGTGAATGTGAGTAAAAATATGGTTTATTGAATACTTTCCCACATAAACGTCTCAACGGTGCATGTGAAGTCTTACTAATGACGGTGTAGTATATATAATAGGGGATCAAAAATAGTAGATAATAGGGACAAAAATTAGTTTATAAAGTTTATAAGTCTTTCTAAAGTACCTATTTTTTTATATTTTTATTTTTGCTGAAAAGGTTGATGTATAAGGTTACATCAACCCATCCTGTCAAAAAAACAAAGCTACATGAACCCAAATATATTAAAAAGAGAGAAACAATACAAAAAAGAAAGGGATTAGGCCAAAACCTTCTTAATCACAAAAGGACCTAACATTAGGCAAGTCTATTTTTAGTAAAGTACCACAAATCTCTAAGTAAACCATTCTATCAAACACAAGTGTTAACTAAAAATCTTAGGTTAGCCAACACACGTGCACAACTAATGTTTATTTCTAGTAAAGTACATAACTAACAACAAGAAATCAAAATAACTAGCGTATACAAAAATTGTCCTTAAACTACTGATATTTATTTCTTAAAAAAGATAAATACAAAAATATCATAAATATTAAACATGGTTCAATATAAAAAGAAAAGAAAATTTATGGATAAAATTAACAACCACCGAAGATGAAGTTACAAACTTAACTCAATTAGTTTGTTGAATTTTCATTTGGCCGACTTATTTCCCTTCGGCTATATAAATAAGGTCACCTTGTATTAATTTTTATTTTTAGTTTCACCCAAAATAAAGTTAACTATTATCATTAATCAACATATATTCAATACAAGAAGGATAAAAATAAAAAATACGTTGACTAGCCCAAGAACGGGCCACCCTAGCTAAAATATGAGCAACTATGTTCGCTTGTCTCCTAACATACTTCACCTCGAAGTTGGAATGTAACGATAACTGATAAATAATACTAGAAACAATAGGATAGAATTCTGAATCACCATGGTCCGGAGACGATAGAGCTTGCACTAGAGTAGATGAGTTGGACTCGAAGACAACCCGGTTCCATCCGTTCACATCAGCAAAGTGAATGGCATCGAGTAAGGCTACTGCCTCCCCCTCCAATATTGTCATATTTGCCCACTGCCATTTCGTTTGAGCCCGAATAAAGTGCTCGTGGAAGTCTCTAAAACAACACGCAAAAAATGTAATATGGTTACGGTCATGGAACGCTGTAACACACACGGATGACGATGGCGTGGAGTGGTTGCCGGTGCACAAGGCACGACAATGAGCGGCTCCCGACAGCTTCTAGAGGAACCGAATCACATTGGAATGAGAGGCATCCTGAGACCGTGTAGGTATGTGACTACATGACTGAAGGAAGGCTTACAAGAATGGTTTGGTTCTACCTAATATCAACAAGATGCATCTTCTTTTCGGTAGCTCATCCCATAAGAATTTCACAGTTAAGCGTGCTTGACTTGGAACAATTTTGGGATGAGTGACCTACCGTGAAGTTTTCCGGTACGTGCGAGTGAGGACAAAACACGCTGAAAAGACTCGTGTTGGTTTGTGGGGTCAGTCGGTAATGCTTAAAGTCGTTTGGATGTTACAAACGCGATATCCACATTGCACTTCAACCACGTCTCGCTCGGTTTCTTCGAAACTGAGTTGTTACCTTGTATTAAATTCTTTATTTATTCAGCAATATGAGAGATTTTTCTCTACTGTGAACACAACTATGATTAATGATCAAACGGAGTTGGTTGGTTTGAATTCAACAAATGTAAAATGTTGAACACAATTTTATTTTATTTCAGGAAAATAGAGTGCAGATAGATCTGCAATGCTCTATAAAATAAAGTTAAGAATACATATAACAAGGGGTTTAAAACCTAACCTAATTCCTTAAAAAAAAAAAAACCTAACCTAATGACAACAAAAATGAAGCAATCCCGAAGGGTAGTAACTAGGGATGGCAATACGGGTCAGCCCGCCCCGTTTAGGCCCAGCCTGCTATTAGCCCGCCAAAAGCGGGGTGGGGCAGGGTGGGCCAACTTGAGGGGGTGGGCTCAAACTTGCACCTCGCCCCGCCTGAAGGCGAACTGGCAGGCTGGCCCGTCTATTTTTTTAAAAAAAAAATTCGATTGTTATTAACAAATACGTTGCTATTATAAAAACAATAAATTCAAAATAAAGACTCTAAATTAAACAAATCTCAAAATAAATCCACCATACATTGAACAATGTCCTGTAAACTAAAATCAGTTCAATTTCACCCATTTTAAGAATATTTAAATAGAAACTAATATAACATATCATTGCTTTAAAAAAAGAAGAAAGGAAGAAATTAGCAGATCAACGCAAATATTAAGTTCACTCAACCAAAACAACAACTAAAATAAATGAGCAACAAAACTTACCTTAAACCCAAGTGAATCAGAGAAAATCAGACTCAGATCGAGAGTGTAGATTAAAAATTTGGTCACTAATAGTAAAATAAACAAAGTTTATTAAGCCCGCGGGCCGGCCCACCCCACCCCGCCATGACCCGCTTTTTTAATGGGCTTAACAGGGGCGGGCCAACTAGAGAGATAGGCTCAAAATCTCACCCAAACCCGCCTAAAATGACAGGTTAAACGGGCTGACCCGACAAACTGGGCCCATTTTACCACCCCTAGTAGTAACATTTTTAAAATGCGAGAAACTAATCTCCCATCTACATCAAATTCTAGCTCATTATTTTGAAGCAACCCCAAATTTTGATAACATAACACATAAAATTATTTAAGTAGTTGCAATTTTCACATGTAATACTTAAGATGATTTTAACAATAAATATCACTCTTACAGAGAGAACACTAATATCTCTTAATTAAATAGTTTCAGATGTGTGAACAACATTTCAATTATTCAAATAGTATATATTTTATGTAAAATGTATATAGTATTGAAAAAAAATCTCAAAGGAAGGCCTACACTTTAGTGTAAGGCCGTCCTTAAATGAGTGTCTTAAGAACATTGGTTAAAAACTAAAGGAAGTAACTTTGTATAAAAAAAATATTGCAATTAGCATATTGATAAAAATAACTTGTAATTTTACAATGAATTTTTCTTTTATGAAATCATTGACCCAGTTTATTAAAATTTCTGAATCCGTCCCTGAACCACAATACAACTTAGGAACTTCTTTCATCCAAACACAATTCGAATGGGAAAATTTTGCAAGATAGTAGATGGGGGCTTATAGTTTGATCAAGTCTTTTGTTAAATTTTATAGATGACCTCCGGTCAAGAAAAAGCTTTAAAAGATGACGACGTGGATGATTAGTTAGTTTCTCACTTCTGATCTAAATTATAAAGATATAATATCATCACATCCTTTCTACTTTATTTGCTTTAAAAACTATTTTTTTAAAGTAAATAAAGTAAAAACTATTTACTTTAAAAAAAAAAAATATTGAAATCACATTAAATGCGCCAATTTTTTATTCTTTCTACAAATGTCACCATTATCAAAAAGTAAATAAAACTATTGCTGAAAATCAGGTTACTTACTATCAAACGGATTGCATAATGTATTATTTGAAACATATTGTAAGACCATAGCAAAAGCCCTCACTTCACCTAATGTTTCCGGTTCCACTAATGAATTTGATGATCTTATATCTTGTTGTCGTAGTCTCTTGACTAGTAATCCCAACTTTATAGTTTCGTGTATTAAGAGACAAACTAATAAGGTTGTTCATAGTAATTTTAAAGCCTTCTTATCTCATACTAGCCACAATATTTTCTATGATGTACCACCTCCTCCTATGTAGTTTTTGTTTATGAATGAAATACACTAAATTTGTTTTTACTGAAAAAAAAGAAAACTAAAGAACCAGAACCTATCACCAATACGACACCAAACCGAAATCAAGGTTCTAAAGAATCCAAAATATCTTAACATCTTTGAGGTTAAATATATCACTCATGAAATTTTAAATCAAAGCTTTTCACATGAAATTTAACCGTCAATTATTAGACTTACAATAAATAAATGGGATCAGCTTTGTTTGTTTGTTACTGTTAAATTCCTTAAAAAAATATTGGGAAGATAAATTATTGGAACAAAGAATCAAAGAATAATTGTAAAAATTAAAATATGATTGCGACAAATGGATAAAATATTTATATTTTGACTAGAGATAAAGATAAAACATAGAGATTAGTCGTTAAAGAAAAAATATAAAATTAAATTAAAAAATGGGCAAGAGTAGATGTTGAGGGGGTGACTCATTGAGCACTATAACATGTGATTTATTAAGGATTCTCTTTTGTGGTCCCAAATCAACTTCCCTAGAAATGGCCAATGTAACTAAATGACAAGGAACAGGTTGGTGATTTTTTGGAATTTTCTGCCCAGATTATCAAATATCAAGTACTTCACCCAGTGAAAATTTTATTAAAATATGCATCTATGTGTTAAAAAATTATATGAATATATCACAAAAAAATGACATATTATTTATACTTATGTAAATATGTCTTATACACATACATCAAGTATATGTTGTCTCATCATAGATGTCAACATGCCGCATGCCACCTTTTGGAACTTCATTTGAAAATTTGAAAGGTCGCATTTCTTTTGAATTAGTCCTTGTACATGGACACCTCCCAAACACTTATTTAACACTCACTTACATAACCTTTCTATACACAACTCATCCAAGAAAAGTAAAAATCGAATAAATTAGAGAAATAATATTTGAATGATAATTTTGTGACAATTTTTGGAATAACACTTTTTATCATATTTATATGCCTTTTTTTGGTGGAAGTGGATATATGCCACTTTGTTTGTCGTTCATGTGTATTTTTTTTATGCTTACCATGTGGTAGTTTGTCCGAAACATTGGAGTGGTAACCTAGTTTTGAAATGGCTTTACACATCTTATGATAATTTGTTGCTGATGACTAAAAATGTTACTAAAAGTCCCCGACACATGAGAGTACCAGAAAAGCCAAATTGTCATCGCATTGTTATTAAAAGTCTGAAATAAAAATGTTCCCCAACACTTGCAGCTATAGAGCTCATTATCAAGTAGAGCTTACGTGTGGATAATGAACTTTGTTGAAAGATAATATAAAAGAGATAGAAGCACATTTGCTCAATGAAGAAGAAGTAGAAACAAGCAAAGCCTCAATAACTTGCAATTTAAGTTACTAGTTTACATAATTGTTAGAACTCATAACTAACTTGATGAGCTGTTATAAAGTTAGTTATTATCTAGTATAGATTAGTATATGGTAGCTTATGTTACAACCTCACTTGTAAACTTTATATAAGGATGTTGTAGCTTCCATTACAAGTTAATGAAATAATCATTCACTTTTCTCATTTTTCTCTCTTTTCATCCAAGTTCATCTTCTCAATATGGTATCATTGAGCCTTCAGATCTAAACATGTTACTTCCGCAAGCTTTTCAAGCTTTTCATCAATGGCGCCACACAACAAAGATGCTGGTACTTCTTCTACTCTTGAGAATCCTACCGATCATTCAAGTCCTTATTTCGTTCATCCAAGCGATGGTCCTTCTTCAGTTACCGTTTCTCCAGCTCTTGACAGATCCAATTATCATTCTTGGGCTCGTTTAATGCGTAGAGCTTTGGGCGGGAAAATGAAATTTGAGTTCGTTGATGGATCAATCTCTCCAATTCTTGATGAATTCGATCCTCTCTTTCGTGCCTAGAATTGGTGCAACATGCTTGTTCATTCTTGGATAGTGAATTCGGTTTCTCCTTCAATTGCTCAATCCATTGTTTTCACGGAAAATGCATGTGATGTTTGGGTGGATTTGAAGGAACGATTCGCACAAGGTGATTTGGTAAGAATATCTGAACTGATGCAAGAGATTTACTCTTTACAACAAGATTCCAAATCCGTTACAACTTTTTACTCTGAATTGAAGATTCTTTGGGAAGAATTGGAGATTTATATGCCTATACCAAACTGCACTTGTAGGGTTCGTTGTTCATGTGAGTTCATGAGAAATGCAAGACGTAATCATACTCTGCTTTATGCCATTCATTTTCGTACTGGTTTGAATGAAGGTTTTGGCATGGTGAAATCACAGATTTTGTTAATGGATCCTCTTCCCTCCATGAACAAATTTTTTCCTATGGTTTTACAATATGAAAGACAACATAATGTTCCTCCTACTATTGATGATTCTGCTTTAATCAACGCTATTGATTCCAAAAAGTTTAAAGGTAACAATTTTTCTGGTAAATCACCATTTCAAGGATCCAATTCTAAGGGTAGTACACGTGTTTGCACTTTTTGTGGAAGAAGCAATCACATTGTTGAGACATGCTGGAAGAAGCATGGAGTTCCACCACATCTTCAGAAAAAACTATAACTCTGGATATGCCAATCATGCTGCACCAGAGGGAGATAATCATGTTGCAGAATCCCCAACATGTGTTGATAACAAGGGTAGTGCTCCAGCTATCACACATGAGCAGTATGAAATGCTAATGACTCTTCTTCAAGGTTCATCTCTTAACCAAAGCTCAGGAACTGTGCATGCTTCTAATCAGGTTACTTCTATGCCTGTTGGTCATTCACCATCAGATAGGCAAGGTACAAGTTTCATTAATTCTTTAACAAATTTTAATTTCACTCGAAGTTCTTGGATCAAAGATTCAAGAGCCTCTCATCACATTTGTTGCAATCTAAAGTGGTTTCATTTTTACAATGAAATTGCTCCCATGTCCATTAAACTACCTACAGGTCATATTAGCATGGCTATACATTCAGGAATTGTTAAATTTTCTCCAATCCTCATTCTCTATGATGTTCTTTATGTCCCTGATTTCAATTACAATTTACTTTCTGTGTCAAAAATGAATAGTTCCCTGAATAATATTGTTAGTTTTAATGGTTTTCAATGTTTGATTCAGGACAAGAAAACCATGAGGATGGTTGGTTCTGGTGATAAGAGAGAAGACATGTACTACTTGAATCTTGAAAATAAGCTGGCTTGTTCTGCAAGCAAGACCTTTCACTCCAACATTCCTTTACCTGATAGTGCCCTTTGGTATTTTAGACTTGGTCATCTTTCATTTTCTAGAACGAATTTGTTGAAATCTAGTTTTCCTTTTATTCATGTTGATTCTCAAGCTACTTATGATGTATGCCATTTTGCTAAGCATAGAAAACTCCCTTTCACTGACAATTGTAATAAGGCTTCAAAACCTTTTGATCTAATACACTTTGACATTTGGGGTCCTATTTATGTTCCTTCTATTCATAAACATGTCTATTTCTTAACTGCAGTTGATGATTATAGCAGATATACTTGGTTAACTCTAATGAAAACAAAGAGTGAAACCAGACAACATGTCTTGATTTCATAACTCTCATTGAAAATCACTTCAACTGCAATGTGAAAAATGTTAGAAGTGATACTGGCCCTGAATTTAACATTCCTCATTTTTATGCATCAAAAGGCATTTTACATCAAACTAGTTGTGTTGAAACACCTCAACAAAATGCAAGAGTTGAGAGAAAACATCAGCACATTTTGAATATCACTAGAACTTTACTTTTTCAATCTCATTTACCAAATATTTTTGGTCCTATGCTGCAGTTCATGCAGTCTTCATCATGAATAGAGTGCCTAGTCCTATTTTACAAAATCAATCACCATATTTTCTACTGCATAAAATGCAACCTGATTAACATCAACTTAAAGTTTTTGGTTCATTAGCCTATGTTTCTACTTTACAAGCTCAAAGAAGCAAACTTGATTCTAGAGCAAGAAAGTGTGTTTTTCTTGGTTACAAAAGTGGTATGAAAGGAGTTGTCCTCTTTGACATACATTCAAAACAAATTTTTGTCTCTAGAAATGTTACTCATCATGAAAGTATTCTTCTTTATCAATCTAACTCTTCAAATATTCCTTGGAACTATCATACCAACATACAATCTGTGTCTAACATCTCATCTTCCCCAAACACTGAGAATGTCTCTGATGTTTCACCTCTTCCTATTGACTCTTCTCTTCCCATCACAAATGACAACACCACATCCCCTCCTCCCTCCACTCCTTTACTGAAATCCACTAGACTCTGGTCTCAACCAGCTTATTTGAAAGATTACGTATGCAGTTCATCTACTCAGTCATCATCATCAGTCAACTCAGGTATTTCTTATCCTCTATCCTCTTTTCATTCATTTCATCATTTATCATCTTCACAAAAAGCTTTTTCTACTTCTGTCACACAAAGTACTGAGCCAAAAACCTATAAAGAAGCTTGTCAGTCTGATCATTGGTTAAGAGCAATGAATGTTGAATTAGAGGCACTAACTAATAATGGCACTTGGTGCATTGTTGATACACCACCAAATGTGAAACCTATTGGTTGCAAATGGGTGTATAGAATCAAGTACAAAGCTGATGGTTCCATTGAAAGATACAAAGCAAGACTGGTGGCTAAAGGTTACAATCAGATAGAGGGTCTTGATTACTTTGATACATTTTCACCAGTAGCCAAACTAACTACTATAAGGACTCTTCTTGCTATTGCATCTATTCACAATTGGCATATGCACCAACTAGTTGTGAACAATGCTTTTCTTCATGGTGAGTTACAAGAAACTGTTTACATGACCATTCCAGAAGGTGTATCATGTTCATTTGGCAAAGTCTGTAAATTGAAGAAAAGTCTTTATGGATTGAAACAGGGTAGTAGGAAATGGTATGAGAAGTTAACTACATTACTTCTAGCTGAAGGATATTGTCAATCAACTGCTGACTATTCTTTGTTCACTCTTCAATATGGAAGTGATTTCACAGCACTTCTAGTGTATGTAGACGACATTATATTAGCTGGCACTTCACTTACCGAGTTTCAAAGAATTAAGAATATTCTTGTCAATCAATTCAAAATCAAAGATTTAGGGATTCTCAAATATTTTTTGGGATTAGAGGTAGCTCATTCCAAAGAGGGAATCTCTATTTCACAGAGAAAATATTGCCTTGATTTGCTTGATTCATCAGGTCTTTTAGGTGCCAAGCATGCTCCTACACCTTTGGACACTTCAGTCAAATTGCATCAAGACACAAGTAAACCTTTTACTAATGTGTCTTGTTACAGGAGGCTTATTGGAAGATTATTGTACTTAAACACTAGAAGACCTGATATTTCACTAGCCACTCAACAATTGAGCCAGTTTCTCAATGCTCCTACTACTGTCCATTATAAAGCTGCTTGTAGAATTCTAAGATACCTCAAATATGCACCTGGTCTTGGTCTTCTATTTCCAAGAAAATCAGAAGCACAAATCTTAGGTTATGTTGATGCAGATTGGGCAGGTTGTGTAGATACAAGTAGATCAACTACTGGTTTTTGTTTCTTTCTGGCTCTTCACTCATATCTTGGAAAGCAAATAAGCAACAAGATAGATATTTGGCAAGTGTACCAAAACTATCGAAGTAGTAATAAATATCGTTCCACAAGGACTGTATTAATTTCAATTATAGCACGTACGTTATTCGTTAGGATGAGTAAATGTTATTTTGTTTGCCCTAGGCAGTAGATTTGAGTGCAACAATAGTAAATAAAAATTGGTTTGAAAGATGAATTGGAGATGAATGATTAAGCCGGTGAATCCGCTATTGCCCTATATGAGTAGTTTACCTCCCTTTATTCTTAATCACTATTCAATCTTTACGACAAATTAACTAAGTAGTTCTGATCAATCTCTTGACTCAAAACCCTTTCCTAAGTTATAACCTTTTAATCTCTTAAACCGATTGAATAACTGCATAAGCGATAACAGAACGTTAATTCATATGTCATAATCCTCAATTTCCTATCTCTAGGTTCCTATGTTGAATTAAACAGAATTACTATTTCAGGATTAAAAGCTAGGGTTAATAGTCATTCAATTCCTAAGATCAATTTATGTGATTGCAAGAAGCTAGGGTTAATAGTCATGCAAAACAATCATATAAAAAGCAATGAACACAAGTAATTCTGAATAAAGACTGAATAATAT
>Ga0315915_1001300_pt1 | contig 29885 bp, 10 predicted proteins | sample MpolbnodulesMG_FD_207738 | JGI IMG/M metagenome (GOLD analysis project Ga0315915, IMG submission 207738) | Medicago polymorpha root nodule microbial communities from Los Angeles, California, United States - branched nodules | ecosystem: Host-associated > Plants > Roots > Nodule | place: USA... | reverse complement strand
TGTTCTTCTTCTTCTTGGTTCTTGTTATTTTGCTCAAACGCATGTCCACATCTGGCAGTAGCGCGGCCATCCTAACAGTAACAGAGAGAGAGCGCGCAATCAATTAACATTTTTCTTAAGAAGCAAATTTTATTAATAAAAACAAAACCCCAAAGCAAAAGAAATACTCTGCAAAAATAGAGTCCAATCGGTTCAAATGAAATAGGAGGGACCAACACTACTTGCTTCAAAGTTATAAATATCAATCAAACAATACAACGTCAGCCTGAGCAACATACAAGACAAATAGAAGCCAAATGTTGCTCTCTAAAGAGCTATTTCCAAACAATAGAGTTCGATCAAACCTAGACACTTGAACCAAAATATCAATTAAGTTGTTGTAATTAATAATTATGAACTCCAATACCCCAAAGCAAATATTGACAGAATGAGGGATAATAAAACACCAACAAGTATACAAACGTGGGAAGCATACTAAGTATACAATGTGCTTGAAATCTATCAGGTGCTAACACTTCGTTCTGTGGCAAGGAGTTCAAACTAGTTTTGTCATTTGGTTTGATGCAACTTGACAAGCAGGTTTAGTTAGGTAGTTGAGACTTGAGATGGCAAGTATAAAACATTCTGATACAAATATTAGTAAAAATATATACAACTTGTTATTTGTAGGAGTTCAAACTTCAAACTAACATTTTTACGGTTTGAATGCACAAGCAAAGTGTTGAATGCACCATCATTTATGCCAATTGAGAAGTATAAAAGACGAGCGGTCTTCATGGTAGTGATGATAATCTGGGAGACAGAAGAGGGAGTAGAAGAAAAGAGGTGGCTAGGTATACATATACTTGATGTTTGCGGATTTTCCTATTTGTTAATTAGGGTTTTAAGAATCAGACTTTTTTGTAGGAAGAATCAGACCCTTTTCTTGTTATAACATTTGCTCTTTTAACACTCCAAAAATAACAAAATACCCTTCAACAATGCATATGCTAACATAAGCATTTATGGAATCAAACAGGACACAAGCGATTTTATTCAAAAAAAAAAAACGACACAAACAGTTTGTCAAAAGACATGTAATTCATAAATACAATTGTAGAAGCAGCACAACAAATTCAACAACAATACTCTCATAAGCCACATATAATCATTCATAATTCAATAACATTACACAACATCAACATTACATTAGTAATACACAAACAATTCAACGAAAGTGCAATATTACGAATTTTTGACAACATATTGCGCATCAACACATAAAAAACTTAAAAAGTTCATAAACGACATCAAAGTTGTACCGACAATTTGAGCAGTTGCAATTGAATTTCTTAGAGCACGTGTTAAACTTTTTTTATTATGTTTAGAAAGTATTAAGAGCTGTGATGAATTTGGAAATTTATTCTAAATGGTCTCCCAATTCATGATTATAGTTCTCCATGTTGAAAGATTTTAGTTCAATCAAGAAAATAAACTACTCACATTTTTATTGGCTTTTACTCATTTCGCATACTTTGTTTGCGAGTTTGAATGATTGAGAAAATGAGGACTTTAAAAATAAAAGTAAATGAAAGAAATATTCAATGAAGGTTTTGAATTTTTTTTTAAAGGATTTACATGAACTTTTTTCAAATTCATTTTATATTGTTTTAAATATTTTCTTTTGTTGAAGAGGAGTTGATATAATATTCTTAAAAAAAATTGATTGAAATAATATTCTTATAATAAAAAATTATTAATCATAAACATAACTTATCATATTCTAAAATATCACCATTTTAAAAATTGTGAAAGATTTTTCATTTATCTTTTATATTTTTCATTTCAAAGTTCTCATCTCTCATCCCTTCCTTCCATACACACACAAACCAAAACCTTATTATGCGAATTCAGATTGCCGTTGACAAATAATGTAGATATTTGTTCTTTAAATAATCCAAATAATATAATATAGATATTAAACTTAAGGGGATTAAGCTAACATTTTTTCTTCTCTTTTTCAGAGAAAAGAATTACAGAAAGTGATCTAACGTTTGTGAGTCGGTTGTTGCTGTTGTACAAAAAGTTTTAGACCCAGGACCACCGAATCATATACTATATCGAACGGTTGGATTCGTAAAGTGGTGCATGAAGATAGAAAATCCAGAGTGGATATAAGGGCAGAAACGTAAAATTAAACAAAGGGATGATTATTGCTGGGACCATAACGTTTATAAGGATGGAGAGCGACTCGCATCAATCACGCACATACATTAATGCAACCAAAGTGGAAATCAAAATAGTTAAATAAAATGACACTACACAACAAAATAAGTCACATCCTTAAAAAAAATAAAAAAAATAAGTGTACTACTTTAAATCCAAAGTATTTTGAATAATAGGTATCGTAAGAACTCTTGTTACGGATTTAAAAATTATATAATTGATAAGTTTTATGTAAAAAATATTATTATTAATGTGTTGAATACTTTGTTTTTAAGATAAAACTTCTTTTTTAAATTTTTAAATAAATGACCTTAAATATTTGTTAACATTTTTCATTGAATAAAATGATAAATAATATTCCCTCGTTCTATTTTAAGCGAGCCTTTTGCTCATTTCACACCTATTAAGAAAAAATTTATAAGTGAAAGAGAGCATAAAATGATTTTGAGTGTCTTTGTCAAATATTGATCCATTTTTTTTTTTATCATAAATGTAAAGTAAAATATATTAAATTAGAAGTCGTAAAAGTAATATTAATTAGAGTTATAATTAAAAAAGTAATTAATATCATATTAAAAGTGAAATAGGTCAATTTTTACGGGACAATATTTTTTTGCAAATGAATCACTTAGTATGGGACAGAACAAATATATTTCAACTTAATCAAAAACTGAGTTTAAATCCAATTATGAGAATATGTTAAATAGAAAAGAAGAAGTAGGACACCCTTTGCAATTTTAATAGGTTAAATGATTAATATTTTTAATTACAATCCATTTGAGTTGGTCCACTTACGTTAATTTGAGTTTTAAAGGGGTGAAGATCCTCTCAATTTCCTAGATAAATGGAGATTGTCAATTACTATAGTTTTGAAGTAAATATATGATATAAATGCACATATTTTAAGAATTGAAAACATTAATATTACATATTTACTTCAAAACTATAGTAATTGATAATCTCTATTTATTTAGGAAATGGAGAGGATCTTCACCCGTTTTAAAGGGTGTTCCTTTTTAAAATTTTATGTTTTATTCTCTCTCATGCTAATATAAGTGGAGTCGTTTAGTTTTTTGAAAAGAAAAAAGCGTTGAGAGCATCCAATTAAAAAAATGTATTTTAACTTTAACTAACTGAAAAAATCCACCAACAAAGAAAGAGAAGGCATATCCACTTATCAAAGATGAATCTATAGTGGAGACGCAATGAGTGAGTTCCGCAAAAATAGTGTTTTGATTCAGTTTCCATTTATAACAGAAGAAAACAAAACAAATTCGGTCTGTTTTTTCCTACGCGTCTTGTGAATTCTATCTCCCATTTTGTCATTGCCAGTTTGCACCCCCAATCCCATTTTCCTAAAATTCCTTCATTTATCATTTATTAATTATTATTCCATTCCCTAAATTACCATATTATTTTCATTAATTTCGTCACAAAAAAAAAGACTGTGTTCATTTGATCTAATCATCTTCTCATAGGTTTAGAGAGAGAGAGGAAATGCTAGATAGCTCCTCTCTCTGTGTGACCAAATATACAGATCTTATTTTTTTAATTTAATTTAATTTATTTTAATTCAACTCTCTCTGTGAAAGAGATGAGTTGTTATTCTTGCTTTGTTTCTCGGAAAAAAGATGTTAGCAGAATTGAAGTTGATAATAGTTCTCGATCTGCTCACACTTCAGGTTCATCTTCTTCTAATTTTTTTCACTCAATTTTTATTTTTCTAAATTATTATTATTATTGACAGTGATGTTTGTATTTTACAGGGAATGGAGGAACAAGCACAACAGGTACTGATTAATTAGGGTTTTCAAATTCAAATAAATTAATACTATCATATTGTTAGTTCGTTACTGTTAATTATATTATATTGAAATATAAAGCTACTGTTAAATTATAATTATACTTGGATTTGTAGAGGGAAAGGGGAAGAGTGTAAGGACTGGTAAAAGCAGTACTGCAGCAGCTAGTTTTGGTTTTCGAGAGCTTGCAACCGCGACTAGGGGCTTTAAGGAAGCTAATTTGATTGGAGAAGGAGGTTTTGGAAAAGTATTTAAGGGTCGTCTTTCGACCGGAGAGGTAATTTTTGAGTCATTCATTTTTAGGGTTTTGTTAATTTGAATTGATTATGAATGAATGTGTTTTTATATTGTAATAATGTTTGCAGCTTGTTGCTGTGAAACAATTAAGTCATGATGGTCGTCAAGGTTTTCAGGAATTTGTGACTGAGGTTCTTATGTTAAGTTTGCTACATCATTCTAATCTGGTTAAGTTAATTGGCTATTGCACTGATGGAGATCAAAGGCTTCTGGTTTATGAGTACATGCCTATGGGATCTCTCGAAGATCATCTTTTTGGTAACCTTTTTAATTGTTTTTTTATTACTCGTGTGCCGTCACTTAATAATTTATTAATAGTAGTTATGATACAGCTGAAGGCTTTTCATCTTTGTTTATGACAATAAATTTATCTAGAGTCTAAATAGCTGTGTGCATTGTATGCACACTTTGTTTATTTATTGTGAAAATTTGGTTCATCTGTCTTGACATTGTAACGTAGTTTTTAACTTTATTAGCTATGTATTAGTACATGTTTTCTGTTGTTACCCTGTTCTTCCATTAATACATGCACAATAAAGAGAGTATATCTGTAAACAGTGAAAAGCTTTTGTCCACTTTGATTTTGAATTGAAGATTCTTTGTGATTGAATTAAAAAATTTGGACTATAGTATAGAGCTGTTTGAACTTGGTTTATGGGTTGGCTGTGTTAGGAATGGTGTGACAATAGACCACTGTGGACTGAAATGGTTGACTTCTTTGCTTTTCTAATTTCTAGTTTTGTGACTGACAACATTGTCTTTGATTTGCCGAGATGAATACTATATATTAATGAGGAATAGGCTTCATGAGGATTTTTTTCTCCCTAAAGAAAGAGGCAAAAATTTGAGAACAGTGCCTTCCCTGTTATTTGTTTTCTTCCTTTGGGATTGTAATACTATATGGTGTAAGGGCCTTGGCAGCTTCTAGTTTTCCAGTGTGAATAGTTTTGAACTTGGGTTATTCTATGCTCATTAAAAGAGATCATAATTTTGCGTAGGTCGACATTTGGTAAAATTAAAGATAATAAATAAATATCTTGGCCAACACATGTAAAATCTACAAGAACAATGATTAGGTTGCTTGATTAGAAATGCCTCTTAAATTAAATCCCAAATTTGATTATCCGTTGTTTTATTTTTTTGGAGACCAACTTTGTTATATGATGACAAAATACATCAATTAGATCATAACTTATTTCTCATTTCAGATCTTCCCCAAGATAAAGAACCTCTAAGCTGGAGTTCTCGGATGAAGATTGCTGTTGGAGCAGCTCGTGGCCTTGAGTATCTCCACTGTAAAGCAGATCCGCCTGTTATATATCGAGACTTAAAATCTGCAAACATCTTATTAGACAGCGACTTCAGCCCAAAACTGTCAGATTTTGGGCTTGCTAAGCTAGGACCTGTTGGAGACAACACCCATGTTTCAACGAGAGTGATGGGTACATATGGCTACTGTGCGCCAGAGTATGCGATGAGTGGCAAATTAACTCTTAAGTCTGATATCTACAGCTTTGGTGTGGTTTTGTTGGAGTTGATTACTGGACGAAGGGCAATAGATGCTAGTAAAAAACCAGGAGAGCAAAACTTAGTTTCATGGGTAAATATTTAGTTCGTATAATTTATTTAAAAATAAATCCTCTTTCAAGTATATTTGTCTTAGCTTTGCATGTTGGTGATTCCCCCCTTTATATTTATCATATATTATTTTATATATGTGAGTGTAAAACATTAGAAAGTAAAACACCTTCCATTACAAAAGCATTGACATATAAAATGTGATTTTTCTGTCTTCTCAATAAATTATTATGATCCTTACCAGGGATTCTTTGACATGCTAATATTCTTTTATCTTTCTAGATGTCTGTATCTTTATTGATACATTCACATTCTTTAAAAATAAACCCTCTTTTAATTGTATCTTCCTTAGCTTTGCATATTGGTGATTCCATTTTGATTCATCATATATTATTTTATTTTTGAGAATGTAAAGAATTAAAAAGTAAAGTACATTTCATTACAAAAGCATTTACAGATGTATGTTATGTTTTCTGCCTTCTCCATAAATAAACTATTATGATCCTTACCTGGGATTCTTTGACACGCTAGTATGTCTTCGATCTTTCCAGATGACTGTATCTATATTTATCTTAACATGCTAAATTACTTCTTACACTTGTGTTTTTTTTCCCAGTCTCGCCCATATTTTAGTGACCGGAGAAAGTTTGTACATATGGCTGACCCTCTTTTGCAAGGACACTTCCCTGTCCGCTGTTTGCATCAAGCAATTGCTATAACTGCTATGTGTCTCCAAGAGCAGCCAAAATTCCGTCCACTCATTGGTGATATTGTCGTAGCACTGGAATACCTAGCTTCGCAGAGTCAGAATATCCCTGAAGTCCATAGACATGGTGTGCGTAGCCCACCGCAGCAACCACCTTCCAAAATGGACAGAAATTAATTTTCACTGATATTAGATTCTGGCTTCAGTTCCATTTCTGTCCATGATTTTGAGTACAGATTTCCTTATCAGCTTGATCAGTGTAAGACCAACTGCCTATTTTTAATGTTAAATATTATTGCCCTAGTTAACTTATTTGCATAGCCATAGTGAAGATAAATTTCTTATTATAGCAGTTGACATTCATTCTTGTGGATCTATTAATAACAGTGATGTGAATTTGTGATTATTTAGGTTTTAAAGTTTAAACTTCCTCCACCCTTATAACACGCTTGTTATCATTTCAATATTCAAGCAAATGAGGAAGGTGGCGGGGGAAGAGGATTTTCACTCGTTGATTGTAGTTTTTGGTTTTCCTAACATTGATTTTGCAACGCATGAGCTACCGAGTGACAGGAAAAGCTCTGACATAAAGTAAAGCAGTATTCTATTATTCTACCAAATACAAAAAAGAGCTCAAAAGATAATTATTTTGAGGTCTTGTTTTTTTTTTTTACCAAAGCAAAATTAATTATTATCATTAATCAACCAATGTTCAATACAAAAAGGTTAAGAATAAAAAATGCGGCGACTAACCCAAGAATAGGCCGCCCTAGCTAATGTATGAGCAACCATGTTCGTTTGTCTCCTAACAAACTTCACCTTAAAGTTGGAATTTAAAGATAATTGATAGATAATACTAGAAACAATAGCATAGAATTCCGAATCACCATGACCCGGACACGATAGAGCTTGCACTAGAGTAGCTGAGTCAGACTTAAAGACAACCCGGTTCCATTTACTATTTTGAGGTTTTGTTTAACTTGTGGTAGTTTCATAATTAAAAGCCTATGTTTGGTATCACGGTGTGTGTCAGAATCATGGCAAACTACCACCATTTTTCAAAAGCCAGTGTGTTCTGACAACCCACCACTCTTTATGAGAAAAGCCTTCTGAGAACTTGTAAACAATTAAAATGCAAAAGTCAAATTAAACCTACACCAAAAGTTGTATACATTTTCTTTCAAAAAAAAAAAAAAGTGGTATATTTAAAACTGAGAAGTTATTACATGATTTATCTTAGAACTTACCGTATGTTCCAGAATGAAAACGTTCACTGCCGTTGTGCAGTATAATACCATTTCAACGCGAATACTTAAAAACAACAAAGTGTAGCTTCCAAATCAACGGGCATTTCAATGCATCCACTGCAAAAACACATGCGTAAGCAATCCAGCTTTTAAAGCTTATGTGAAAAACGTATCCTTTTCTATTGACAATCTTGAGTCTTCCAAGAAATTGGATGAAGTTTGTTTCTCCTGCGCCGGCAGGTATGCATGTCCCTTTCAATGAGGTCAGAACACAACCAAGACAAATTTGTAGAAATTCACCTGATGCGCCTGAGCGCCTTCCTTAAGACACGTTAACTGAGCTATGAAAGTGAAACATTATTTGATTATTTAGAATTGATTAGAATTTACATTTGTTTTTTCGAAACAGCTTACAAATCATAAAGATACAATTATGAAGTCGTAGGAAATCAAAAAATTGGAGGTCTCAGAAGATGATAATGTATATTCAGGATGCGGATTCCCTGCAGTAAAGGGAATCCCGCATTCACGCATTCAATCCAATCTCGGCCATTTGATGTATCCAACAGTCCAGCTTGTTTCTATTTTAATTTTCCAGTTTTATTTTCACCTTCTCTCTCCTTGAACGTTTTCTCTATCACGAAAGTTGCATTGTTGCGCAGCACCTTGCGTAGTTGTTGTCCAAATCGAAACGGTGTTGTAGCGCTCATAGCACAACGCCTCATTGTGGTTGTCTATGTCGTTCTCGACACCATGATGAGAGAAGCAAGTCAGCCTAAGATCTGAGTTACAAGCAGGGGCGTTTTTAGGGCCTAGCTAGCGTGAGCACACGCCCGGATTCAACCGATACTTTCTTTGTAGCACTACAAGAAATTTGCGAGAAATTTGACTTATAGTGACAAACAAAATCCATCACGAAAGGCAAATGTCCGTAGCTAAATCTGTCTGTCATTACCAAATGTCTGTCACTACATGTTTTCCCCATTTACGTACGGAAAACACGTAGGTAATTCTAAGAAGACCATTTTAAAATACATTATGGACATCTACCTACGGTTTGGTTGTCACTAAAACTTATCATTGTTTTTTTTTTTTTTTTATATATTTTCTATTCTAATCTAAATTCTAAAGATGAATAATTCATAAAATTACCACTAAAATTAATTTGATCAATATAATAAAATATTATAATCAATATCATTGGAATTTGAAATAGATTACTATAATCATTTTTTAGAATAAATTGTTGAAATGACTTAAACTAGAATAATTCTCCTTAAATATGAACTATTATACCATTCACTCAAACCAATACGCAATACTCACATAAATCAAAATCAAACTTACAATCACTTTATACATAAATAAAACTTGCAATCACTCCTACAACAGAGCATAATAAATTAGAATTTAACTTCTAATTTGTGGAACTTCAACAATAACGGGTGCATCAAAGCTATTACTAACATCAACAAAAGTTGGAAGAACACCGGTTATCAAGCCATGTCAGTAAGATAGTAAAATAATATTATAAGCCCGTGAGAAAGAATTGTTACTAACATGATCAACGATGTGTGGTTCAATGACTTGATGATATGTTACATCAAGAGGGAGATATTCAAGTCACTTGATGATTTTGATATTATTCGAACATTCATCGCAAAGAGGTATCGAAAAAAGCATTTATCTCCTAATTTTATTTAGCACACTATTGACAAGTTATGTTTCATCTCTCTTATTTTAAATTGTACTTTTATCGACAAAATGACGAGTCTCTTTTATTTCGATTTATGAATATTTATATATTATGTCGCATGTGAATTTGCGATCAAAATTCTGTCCAAACTCGCTAAAATCCCTAGCTCCGTCACTGGTTACAAGTACATGTCTGCTCGCAACCGCATTCATTCAACCGCATGGTTTTCAAATCATAGCTATATATCCACGTTCTTTCAAAAAATAAAAATCACTGGATGTGCATGAGATATTTCATCGATAAACAAAAAGACTGGAAACGAGTAACAATATAAAAAAGGTGAGAAAGGTTTGTAGAGCATCATTGGATATGCACATGATCACTTCAAGATGATGACGAACTTCTTAAATCAACATAGCTATCTTTTGGGGAATCATAGTTTGAAGTCGTGTTTTTTATGTATGATAGTAATGGTGAGAAGTAGAGATGTAAATTCCTACTCATTTAACATGAACACGTATAGTATGAAATTCGTACTCATTTTGTTGGATAAATATAATATAGTGCCCATTTTATATATGCGCAGGTAATCTATGAGTTTTGAGGTACCAACAAATATTCATAGATAACAATTTTTTTATTAAAAGGATTCTTGTAATTTTCTTTTTATAATTACCTAAAATTTAACAACAAAACTTCATCATATTCAATTTTTTTTACCAAAACATAAAAATATTCATACTTTTTATTTCTATCTAAAGCAAAATTCATAATAGTGAAGGAGTGAGAGGTCAGAAGGAGAAGAAGAATGTAAATAGTGTTTAGGTTTTTTTTTACTAAATTTGAAATGCACTAATTAGATTTTTAACTAAAGATATTTAAGTAATTTACTCAATTTAATAATGGGCGCAGTCCGTACGTATGCCTACAGGTACATGCATTATTGAATCTCCATTTGTATTCATGAAGTATCGACGGTTGAAATATCTCTTGATTTTATCCACATATATCCATTATGTTACTCGTCTCGTGTCCGTTGCAGATTTTATTTGCGAATACCCATAGATAAGGTTTTTTTTGCCATCCCTTGTGGGAAGTGATTGAATCACTAAACATTAAACAATAATATTTGAAAAATGCTTTTGAATTGTAGCCTATTGCTTCATAGAGATAATACTCGTTGAGTTGTTTTAATGACGTTTTAGTGGTAAGGTCCACATTACCCTTTCATGAATTGGGGGTAATATACCCTTGATGATAAATATGATTCAATTTTGAAATGAAGGAGATGAAGATCACATGTCGAATGAAGGAGATGAAGAAAATATTTTTGAGATGAAAATGATAACTAATTATAAGAAAAACCTAAAATACATTACCCTTAATGAATTGGGGGTAAATTACCGTTAATAACAAATATTATTCGACTATGAAATAAAAGAGATAAAGATCACAAGTTAAATGAAGAAGATAAAGAAGTTTGATGTTCTTAAGATCAAAATGGTAACTGATTTTAAAAATAAAGATGAAAAAAATGAAATTTTTCTTTGAGAGGGGTAAATTACCCCAAATCATCAAGAGGTAACGTAGAAAAAACATGTTTTTGTTGATATATCCTAACATGGGAGTTACAATATATTATGATTTTGCCGAACACTCGACAATTTGTGTTTTGATTACACTTTTTAAAAAATTTATTAATGTATACAAGCCGTATCGTATTCTATTTTTTTTTACGTATTTGTATGCATGTATTGCACCCGCAAAGTGTCACGCCTGCTCCTTCTATAAGTGGGATAATGAACCCATTTAAGGCCGGTGTTACATCTGTATGTACTCGTTCAAGAATTTCCTCCTTTACACACGGATATATATCATTAAAAAAAAAATGTATTGCACCCGCATCTGTACTAGTATTGTCTATTTGGTTCAGCGGCAATTCACCGCCACCTCAAATTTGCACCTCTTCCTGCGTCAAATCATAAAACTACAAATTGAGAGTTTGTAAAACGTGATTTGTCACCAAGATCTTTTGAAGTTAGATTCTGTCAAAAAAAAGTTGAAGAAAAGTTAGGCGTTGTCAACAAAGTCATCATAGTTGGTGACAATGAAGGCATGCAATGTCCCCATGATAACGCGTTTTTGAGTAAATTACAATATTTCATGTCCTTCCCCTTTCGTTTTCCTTCTGCATTTGTTCTCTCTTCCTGTAAATTTCCACGCTTTGCATTGAGTTTGAAAGGACTCTCGAAATGAAGGTAAAATCAAGGCGCAAAACTTAATTTTTGTTTCTATTGTTAGAACATAATATGTGTAGCTTTCAAATTAACATTAATTATTTTGGTCAATTATATACCTCTAAGTAGTATTATGTACACCAATCTTGTCTATGTTTAGCTTTACTATCGATCGTCGATCCCAAGTTTAAGTAAAAGGAGAGGGTTGTGTTAAACTTGGGCAACAAACGTAAAACTTTGTCCGATCCTTACAACATGAATCGAATACACAATATAATATGAAGGTTAGGTTGTTGCCCGAAAGCCACGTATTGTATAACTCGAGTACAGTGTGTCAAATGAACAAGGGCCACTACAAGAATGACATGATTTTTGATTAGAACACTATGACGTCGTTCGGTTCATCTTGCCGACCTCATTTAGTGGGATAATACTTGTTTATGATTTCTTTTAATTTTCAAGAAATGTTATACTTTGACAATTTTTATATAATACAAACCCTACTGCATGGACTTTAGACAGTCAGGTAACGAATCGGCATGCACGCAAGTTGGTTGACTTGGCTAAGTTCTGCTCATCTGTGTCATTAATTTTCTTTGTACCAATATGAAAAGTGCATACAACAATGCTCACTTTATTACGTAAGGCATGATATAATTGAACTAAGGCTTAATAGCGGTTTTCGCCCCCTAACTTTCACGAAGTTGCGATTTTGACCCTCTAAAAAAACTACAAAATCGTCCCTTAAGGTTTGCAATTGTAGCAGTTTTGGCCCACAAGACTAATTTTTGGTTAAAAAACAAAAAAAATACATGACACCTCACCAGTGCCACGTCAGCGTAGACCGAGTCAAAATTGAGCTTGGGTAGGCATGGCAATGGGGCGGGGTGGGGACGAGTTTTACATTCTCCGTCCCCATACCCGATTCTCATATACTTACCTGTTACCCTACCGATATCCAACGGGGATAAGAAACTGAACCCCATCCCCGTCCCCGATGGTTTCGGGTATCCTCGCCGCATCCCCGTCCCCGCATTGAATAATTTGACTAATAAAAAATAGAAGTTTTTTTTGGAACACGTAGAGAAATGTTGTAATGCATTATCCAACAATATGCTCACTTTCACATTTGTTAGACCGATTTATTTAGTTTCTCCTTTAATTATCAATGATAGTTTTTATAACACGGCAATTGTCAAATAATATAACATGACATATCAACAGAAAATAATTTTCTGCATTCGGGACGGGTTTGGGTATGGGTTTGGGTATCTATATACCCGTTACCCGTCCCATACCCGTGTTTTGCTATCGGGGAAAACTCAAACCCATACCCAAACCCAATCAAAAAGGGGAAAACCCGTCAAATTGGGTTTGGTTCGGGTGGATAACTACGGGTATGAGTTTTGTTGCCATGTCTAAGCTTGGGGGCCAAAGCTGTCACAAATGCAAAACTTAGGGAGCAGTTTTATAGTTTTTTTTTAGGGGGCAAAAATCGTAACTTTTCTAAGTTAGGGGGCTAAAACTGCTATTAAGCCTTGAAGGAAATATTTTCCATAGAAAGATCACTCGTTCACACTTCAGTGCTTCATAGATCATATAAATAATTTACTGATATTGCAATCTTGACGTTTTGGTTGAGAAGGTTCTTGACCACACGGCAGGACAGAATAACCAGTATCGTGGGTCCCCCCAATCCTCATTAGGGGATTAAAGCAAAAACATTTTCAATAAATTTAATGTATATTTGTTTTATTTTTTATTTTTAAAGAAACGTATATTTGTTTTTCTTTTAAAGAAATGTATATTTGTTATATAGTAATTTTAAAAAACTATATCCAGTAGCTTTTGCACATTTATTGGGGCAGAAACTCTTCTATAAACACAACCACAAATGATAAATATTTAGACACATTTATATCAGATATAAAAATTAAAAGAAAATAAACTAAATGATGTTGATTGAATTTTTTCTTTTTAAAAAAAATGATGTTGATTGATGTGATCTAATTATTTTTGTTTTAAATTATTTCATTTAATGTAAATCTATTTAAATATTTATTATTTGTGATTGTGTCCATAGTTTCTCTTGCCAGGGCTCACCGTGTTTCACCTTGCTAGGTCATGTGGTCAGGACAGGCTCACGAGCAAAATTCATTGCATTGGAGTAGTTTTCTTGCATTGACTTGCTACTCTAAGAATAATCAATAATTTTTTTTTCTTCACATTCACACGTGTGGAGTACAATTTCACAACAGAGTTTCTGACGAAATTTTAAGGTATGTTTGAATTAAAGTTTACAAAATTGCTTTTGATTATCCTTAAAAAAAAATTGATTTTGATTATACTTTATTTTGATAAGTTATATAATTTGGATTAACATGATGACGCAATGTAATTTATTTGTTACTTATAAAAAATACTTCTTTTTTTTAAAGATTATCAAAAAATACTTTTTAACATGTAATTATAAAAAATGATATAATTTTTAAAGTTTAATATGGGATATAGAGTAAAATGTTAAATGAAGCATATCAAAAGGCAAAAGGATCTTTAAAAAAAAGAAGGCAGAAGGGGAATGAAATGTCGCACACACATACACATTAGAAGAGATCAAATCACACCAATTTAATGTTACACGATTCAATATCATTTTACTCGATAGATATTTTTAAAATTTGATCGTTGTATTGTAATTGTATATCGGGGCCAAATTTAAAGAAAACATAAAATATTTTTAAAATCAAGATATTAAATTTAAAGATAAAGTATAATTTTAGTCCAATAAATTATAACTTTTTAGGTTTAACCACTACAAAAAAATTATTCAAATTTTGTTCCAAATTTTTACAATAAAAAAGAGTGCTTTTAGTCTGCATTTAATTTCGATAACAATAAATTAAGGACTACAATTAAACAAAATATTAAAAACTTAACTTAAAAATCGTGAGTGTTTTAGAGACTGAACCCAAATTTAAAACTAAACATAACCAATATGTAAACAAAGAATCAAAATAATTTGTACTTACATGAAATGTAAATTAAAGCAATAAGAAAATAAAAATTGACAAGCTATTTTGAAAAGTTGGGCACCGCTTGTTTCAAAAAGTCAATTTTATTTATAATTGATTGTATATTAAATAGACTAATAATGTCTTTTCAAATGTAAACAAATAAGCTATTTGTCATAAACTTATTATCTGTTTAAGTTGTTTCTGACTATTGTTTAGTAAATTTTTATCCTTACAAAAGTTTTCTCTATATTTGTTGTTGAGATCGAAAGTGTCATATTAATACAAATAAAGCTATCCATCATATAGTAATTTTTTTTATTTTCTTATTTATGTTAATTTTTAACAAATAAATTTGTTCAGGGTAGCTAAATATTTTTTATTTGGGGCATACCGTTATTTGTTTGGTGTAACAAATAACATACCAGCTCATTGAAGAATAATAATAATTTTTAGGGTAGCCTTGGCTACCTCATGCTATTGTAGGGTTGCACCACTGATCATAAAGATCATTCATAAAATTTTTAACGAAGATATAAAATCATTTGATATGTTATTGATATACATTAAGATTAACGGTTTGTATACTTTTATACTATACCATTAATCTCGAGGTAAATAAACGAGGTCGTTTATGCCTTAACACGACTAGCTACTTTATCAACTATCTCTTATATTAATTTTTTTTACAAAAACTATCTCTTATACTTCTTATATAGTTATATTGATATACTACCGTATATTAAATAGAGGAATGCTAGCAACACTCTCTCTTGAGCACTCTCTCTAGCACTCACTCTTTCATTGAGTGAAATCAATGTAGGACCTACACTTTGGAAATGGAACCCACATAAAGCGGTGAGACATACATTGATTTCACCCAATAAAAGAGTGAGTGCTAGAGAGAGTGCTCAAAAGAGAGTGTTCCTAGCATTCCTCTATTAAATATACTACTGTATATTTAATAAAATGCTATAAACATAAAGTATGTTCCCTCAAAAAAATAAATTGTATGTTCCCCTAAAAAAAAACTATTTTGTTAATTAAAAATAAAAACGTGTAACATATATATAGCCAAGTCCAACCTTGACTATATGGTTTAAGAGGTCAAGCTCAAACCCCTCCAGCTGTTAAGAAAAGTTCAACGACCTTGCATGATGCTGCAGCTGATTATATTACTGATAAAATTCAAAATACTAAGTCCTAATTTTGTCCACCATTTTAGCTTCCACACACAGCAGACTTTTTCATTCTTTTTTTCTTTCATTTATTTTAAGATAGCAAGATTGGGTATATTATTCTTAAAATAAAATAAAATTGGGTACATTATAAAAGATGTATGAGCGCTTGTATTATATAATTTGGGTCTCTTTTGACCTAATCAAAGGTATTAGATTCGAATTTAATCTTAATAGTGGATGCATTGACATATCATCCATTGTGATTTACTCTCGTCAGTCACATTTATAAACGAAACACAACTTTTTAGGTTCATTGAATAACTAATGTATACAGTCTACATATAGTTCAGATACATTAGTTATTCAATGAATTTTTAAAAAATGTATTTGTTTATATATGCGAACAGGTGAAGTATGTACAATCGAGGTGACCGATTCCACCAAACTAAAAAAAACATGAAAGACGTGCCAAAAATTAAATGAGCATTAAAAAGCATAATAATTTGTAATTAAGGAATTAAAAACACGAATTACTCTACCATAAATATGTGGTAATACTACGTTGAAAGTTGACTATATTTGACTGATCACAGCCTCCATCTATATATAGTCATATGATGAATCACCATCCATACATGCAACATATCTGGTGTAACTTAGCCGCTCACCTCCTTCAAAGCAGTTAGATGTTGTACGTAAATTTAATGAATTTGTTTCGAGAATTATTTGTTGGAAATTTAGGTCTTAATAAAAACAGATTTCATAAAATATGTTCAACGATTATGAATCAATAGCGGAAGCAAGCAAAACATTGAACATGAATATGAACAGATCTACGACATGTTTGATTTATTAACGATATTAAGAATTAGGGTATTATGAATACCTGGAGATGAAGCTTTGGTGGCAGCCCTCTCGACAACAACGATAAGGAGAGCATGTGATTTGAAACAAACATCAACACCGTTAGCGGACTGATTTGGTTCTTTCCCAACCGCTACCTTTATGCCTCAGGTTCTCTTCAGATGGGGAGAAAAGAGAGTTTGCCGTGTACGGTGTATTGGGGACCATAACCTCTTTTATATTGGATGATCATTAGGGTTTCCCATTATTCCGTTAATGAGTCATCCGGACATCCACTCATTGAGTCCATATCAACTAATTAAATATTTAATTAATTATCCAATTAGAAATCTAATAGCATTATTACTTAATTTGATCACTAATCAATTAAGGCTCACAATTGATAAATAGCTAATATAATTATTATTACGATATTTGCCCACATAATGATATTGAAATATAATTAAATATAAAATATTTCAACAATCACCCACTTGGGCTACAAATCTTAAAAATTATATCAGAATACTTTAGGCGCGCGTCTGAATACTATTTATCATTAGATTTCAACTTTACAATCTGGTCCACCCCATACATTAATAATGGACCGCAGCGGCTGTCGTCACTGACGTATAACGTGACGGAACCCTGACGACCATCATATCAATGCACTTGATGACATAGATCGATATGGATGAGTGACATGAAAATTTCGTGCATGTGATCTCTAAATCATGTCTATTTCCAACTGGTCCAACTAAAGTCTTTAGTGAGATCAAAACTGAAGTTTGCAAATTCAATATTTGCACAAATGATACATAGATGGTTATAACAATAATAACCTCGTAAACTTTATTTCTGCAGAAAATCATAACATAAAGTCTGTATCGATACCAAAACTAAAGTATAGAACATAAAATAAAAGAGACTTCCACTAATCCAAGACATCTTTAATGACAACAACCATATGAAAGACCTTAGGTGTCATTTCTTTGATTAGTGGTATAGCTAGCATAAAGTCTATCTCTACATGTTCTATCATTCAACAACAATAAACTATAAGCAATAAACTTTATAAAAGTTGTTGAATAACTATAAGACTGGATTATGTCATTGTATAATTTAAGTGGTCTTTCAATACCTTTAACAATATGCAACCAAGTGACATAAATACTTACAGTTATTTCTTGAGTTAGGATGTGTATTATCTACTTACATCCAAAAGTCAAAGTCTGACACATAAATGATCTGCAAATTGTCAGATCTCTTATGTGAGCATAAGCTCTCTTGTTCTCTTTAAATAGACCTTATGTTTGCCTTTTCAACAATTCAAACATTGAATTGCTCAAGTATCTCTCAAGCAATCTTATTATATATGCTATTTCCGAATACATATAAATAAGATCATACATTAAAATCCTATAGGCAAAATATAGGGAAAATACTTAATTTTCTATTGGGCAATATTTGAGACTGAAAAGTCACTCTCAATTATTAAGGTCACCCATATCTTATTAGGTCAATTTATTTTTCACTTTATTGATATAAATCTTTTGTGACGTCAGAAAGATGCCTTGAGAGTAATCTCTAAGTATCTAAAACTTGATACAAAAGAAGTGTCCCCAAGATCTTTCATCGCTGAATTTTCGTTAGAGATTTCCTTGGTTCACATAGCAAACATATATCGTTGTTGACTAAATAAAATAAAATTGACATATTAAACTAGGAATATAAATTTACTCACACTAAACTCCCTAAATCCACAATTCTCCATAATATCATCTCAAAACCAAATGAGACAATTACTTTATGAGAATTTATGATAACACTAAAGAGACAAATTTCTTAACTCATAAGTGGATTTTATAATTTTTCAAACGATCTACTTGTATCTATTGACACAAAGTTTTCTTAGGTTGCACCATATTGTATCATCAATGTCGCCATTAAGATACATTGAATTAACATCCATCTTATGCAAATCCAAAATTATAATAAGCAAACTAGTATCATGATTGTCCTAATAGAGTCTTTCAATTAAACTATATAGAATTTCTCTTTTCAGTCAATTCTTAATGACACTAGAAGCCCTAGTTCCTGGGGATGTTGAGTTTGATCTATATGAATTAATTTATTAACTTGATTGAGAGGAAAAACAATAATGTTCTCATGATGAGGATCCAAATATACTATAATAATAGTAACTATATGAATTGCTTTAGAACTAATTCTTCCTCATTCAATTTTGACCTATTACCATATCTCTCCCCAAACTCAATATCCTCGAGAAAACTTAACAATTTATGTCTCAAAATTTCCTTAATTTGTGGGACAAAAACTTATAGTTTTGAAACCTTTAAACACTATAAAATGTGACAAGTCATAACTGAATTGACTCTAATAATTGAATTTAAAAGACACATTGAATCATCATTTGTAAATAAAACTCAAAACATCTTGATTTATTCAAAGAGAAATTAAAACAAAAATTCATTCAAATAATGATTTACCAAATTGTCTTTTAAATACAAAAATAAGCTAGTAACGACAATCTAAAATTGATTTAAAAAATGAATAAAACAATCTTTTTTCGACTTTGTCCATTCTAAATTGATATATTTTTCAATGTAATTGGACATAAGTCAGCCAAGACTACCTTTCTTTATTTGCCCTTATCTTTTGAGGCATTTTTCGAATGAGCACTATTTTATTTTCTCTTGCTTAAGCTTTTATTTATTTGCACACTTTATGAATTGATCCTTCATAAGATCATTTCTAACTATAACAGTTATAAATTTAATTGTGCAAATAGAATACTAGATGCTGAATTTTCGAATAAGTCACCTGATAGTCGAAATTATAGTGTCTCAGCAAGATTAAATATTTATATAATGTGTTCCTAATATTTTCTTTGCCTAATAATCTTAATGAAATATTCACTCTCCAATGAGAGCTTGTCTTTCTCTATATTGCTTTAAAAGCACTTTAGTTTAAGCAAAGAAAATATGACAAAAATATGTCTTTTTAAATAACACCTCAAATACAGATGATATTTTAGCTTTATGATCTCACGTGACCTATGAGATTTGGTGTATGCTCACTTATCAAACTTGTTTCTCACATTAGGTGCTGAATTTGTGAGAGAAGGTGAGTTTCACCACCCTTATTTGAGGTCTAGATCGAAGAACAATATTAATATTATTCTTTAATTCCTAAAAGTCAAAGCCTTTAAAAGTTAAAAATTTAACTCAAATTAACAGATACATTAAACTATATTAGCTAAAGAGAACAAGAGTAGCAAAAGCACTCATCAAAATACCTAGTGCACTATCAATATCAAGTCTTTAAACAATAATATCAATTGCTAACGGTATTTTACAACATTGATCAAACAATGACAATTTACTTTGACAAAGAATAAATTCTTATAATTGTCAAATATTTACCATCACAGATGTGGATGTAAACTCTTAAATACTTAAATGAGTTTACACACACACAACATTAGTCGACATGTCAAAATTAATTAATTATAAGACATGCACAATTTATCTTTATTTGTAAATTAAAAGACAAAAACAAGATACCAAGCGCACCATTAAAACACAATCTTTTCACTGTTAAGAATTAATTGCAAGCGGTACTCTCAGTGCAATGATCAAGTATTGGTAATAAGTCATGTCAGATAATGGGTGCTTTTTGACATCCTCATTACCCACATGGAAAAACTTAATAAGTCTTGTCAGATAATAGGTGTCTTTTAACAACCTCATTACCCACATAAAAATTTTAAGAATTATCACATACTTATCATCACAAGTTGTAAATTAAAAGACAAAAAAAAGATACCAAAGCACCATTAAAACACAATCTTTTGACTGCTAAGAATTAACTGCAAACGATGATTTCAATGCAATGATCAAATATGATAATAAGTCATGTCAGATAATGAGTGCCTTTTGACATCTTCATTATCCACATGGATAAAACTTAAGAAGTTCGGTCAGATAATGGGTGTCTTTTGACATCCTCATTATCCACATGGAAAAACACAATAATTACCGCATATTTACCATCACACGTATGTAATTATCCGGCCAAATTGTGCCTTCCTTTTGGCCGACTAAAACAGCTCGCATGAACAATTCCATACTACATCTTTTGTAATTTCAATTGAATCAAATCTACGCAACATAGACTACTTTTGCAACTTGTTGTTTCAACCAACTCAACCAAAATTACTAGACAATTCAATAAATGAATTTAAGTGGGAATGGTCTTAATTTTACAAGCCAAATGGGAAATGTCTTAAATTTACAAGGCACTACCAAGTAGGCCAAAATAGTTCATTATGTCACTAAGTAACAAAAGGTCATTCGGCAACCCTTAAATGTGAAGACAAATTCACATGAATTTGAAAGAAGATGCAAGTCACAAACCACACAAATGTGTGTATGACAATACATTTACAAATATTGCACAAAAACAACAACATATATAACATGAAATATGTCTAAAATGCATGATTGGAGGAAAAGAAAATAAAAGTTATCGTAGAAACTTAATAACAATAAACTTAAACATCACAATCATGCTATATACCAAAATATTCAATTTCAAATCAAAATAAAATTGAATCTTATATACACCAAAAATATTCATGCTATAATTATAATTGATTCACAAATATAAACTGAATGATTATTTAATCAAAATAAAACATAACTCTAGCATAAATATTTCCTAAATAAAAGAAACAAACTTTACATGTTTATAAACAAACAAACAAACTAGAATTATTATTTCCCATAAAGAATCAAAACCTTATTTTCTGTACTACAAAATCAGGGCAACAATATTTTGAGATTCATTAGTAAAAGACAATAAATATTCCAAAAGTATATATATATATATATATATATATATAACAAATTTATATTTGTCTTATTTTTCTTAAAATAAACTTTATATACAAATTATGTGAATCAATTTATAATTTTAAATTGAAATTGAGCTGCAAGATATGATAATGATATTTGAAAATCATGTTAACCAAAAGATTTGATTTAAAAAAAATCAAATTACTAAAATCAAAATAAAAAATTCAAATCACTATCAAATCCAAATGTATTTAGCCAAATAGTATATGATACCCAAAATTATTGCTTTTTAAACAAATAACAAAAGCAATATTTTCAAAATATTTGGATAAATTCAGTGTCGCAAAACATAACACTTGATCCAAAATAAAAGATTGTTGCTTTAGAGACAATCATGACCAATTTAATTTCAGCTACAGTGGTTTAATAATTCTCATTCACATGAGAAATCGATTAGTAATGCATGAGTGCCAAACACATAATATCCTGGACATCTATTTGGTCAAATACAATCGATCAATTTCAGAAAGAAATTTTTTTTTGCCGAGAGCTAAACACAATTAAGTAATATTAAGATCCAAACAAATTGGGAAAATTAACCAAAACTCCCAACAACAAAACAAACTGGATCTACGATAAAAGAGGGGGAAAATAGGACAATATCTTGATCCATGATTCAGTTAAAAATAAATAAAATAAAATAAACATTTTATTTTAAATCACACGAATTAAGGATCCATAATTTAATGAAAAAAAAAGATCTATCCCAATCATAAAGGGATTTGTTACACCGATTCACATTCATATATGGTAACAAACAAAATAGGAGCTGAATCAGGGATGATATTAACCGAATTATAAATCAAGCACAGAACTAAGGGTGTAAAACTTTTTTACACCGATTCACAAAAGAAATGAATAATTATTCACATCTTTCATCAACAGACAAATAGCCATCGCTTAAAGAAGCGATTTTGACATCAATTTTGACACTTAACACCGATAAACATATGAGAATCAATAACAAAATGGCCATCGATATCAAATAGCCGAATATATATCACGCAACAAAACAAAACTGAACCTGAACAACATGAATCATTAATGAGTATACATCAATTGAATATATTAACATTCCAATAGATCAAACATGAAGCGGCTTTGATACTACTCGTTGGTTTTAATAAAAACAGATTTCATAAAACATGTTTAACATGAATCAATAGCGGAAGCAAACAAAACATTGAACATGAATATGAACGGATCTACGACATGTTTTATTTATCAACCATATTAAGAATTAGAGTACTATGAATACCTGGAGATGAAGCTTTGGTGACAGCCCTCTCGACAACAACGATAAGGAGAGCAGATGACCATTAGGTTTCCTTATTCCGTTGTTAATGGAACGTTCGGACATCCACTCATTGAGTTGAGTTCATATTAACTAATTAAATATTTAATTAATTATCTAATTAGAAATCTAATAGTCTTATTACTTAATTTGATCATTAATCAATTAAGGCTCATAATTGATAAATAACTAATATAATTATTATTACGATATTTGTCCATATAATGATATTGAAATATAATTAAATATAAAATATTCCAACATTATTAACATTGATTGATTTCTCTTTTGTGATGAAAGGCAATAATTTTTTTCACAGCAAAATGTTCTCTTGGACTCCAAAGGTACCAATAGAAAGTGCCAAGTCTCTTATTATGTGCTATATTAGTACCTTTTATTCCTTCCCAATCAAGTGCAAGTGCTAGTACGTATTTGATTTAGTCCCATGTCGGTGAGTAGCATCAGAAGACGAATGAAATTAATGTTACAAATTGTGCGTAGAATATGTCACCGTAAGGAATATTTCTTGGCAGGGCCTCTCCTAATCTTCCAATGAACATGTGGATGCTAGCGTTAGTAACGCTATCATTGACTTTGTATTACCATTTTTTTTTTCTTTTTTTCATTATGAATTAACAGTGTTAATTAATTATTAAACTGAAGTGGTTAGTTACAGGACCATAGCTGAAGAAAGCAATGTATGACTGATATCTCTTTGCCATGAGGTTTAATTTGATGAGGAAATTACATCTTTTACGTCATAAATCTGAATTAAATCCCTCTTTTAGTGGTTCAATAATTTGTAGGGCATGTAGAACGAAATGCAAAGCAAACTATTAGTATAGAGTATTTACTAAATAGGAAAAATATAGTATATACTATAGATATTACAAAAAAAAAAGGTGTGGCACTAAGAAAAATTCTAAATGTACATGACCAATTAATTAGTTAATTACGAACAAGAAGTCAATATGTATGTATAAAAACTAGCTAGAAGTCAACAATAACTATTTGGCTCTTTCATTCACCTTAATTTCTCCTCTCTTTCGTGGTAGCATTACTAAACTTTGTCAATTTCCAATTCCATTTATATATATTATTTCGATTCATAGTTTGCAACGTTTCATCTTCACTCGATCATTATTGTCAAAACCATGGGAAACTGTTTGGCAAACTTAGGTGATGGCAAGAAGACTCAGAAAAAGACTACCTCTAGCTATAAACAACAGAACAATACTTCTCCTGCAGGTATTGTATGATTAATCATATAGTGTGTTTTCTTATAGTTAGATCAGGGATCAATTTAATGTCAAAGAGAAAAAATATTAGTTGATTATGCTTAACACTATTGAAACTGAAATATTAGTTGGAGTATAATACCAAGATTTATGCTTAACACTAGTAAATCAATAATTGATTATGGTGCAGATTATGAGAGAAGTGTTGGAGCCAAAATCGCGGTAACTGAGAAGGAAGAAAATAGGGAGAGCGCTAGAACAGTAGCAGGTGGTGGAAAAATAGTGAAGCCGAATCTAAAAATGTTCACATTGGATGAGTTGAAAAGTGCGACAAGAAACTTCAGACCAGACACAATACTTGGTGAGGGTGGTTTTGGTCGTGTTTTCAAAGGATGGATTGACAAAAACACTTTCAGACCATCCAAAGTTGGTGTTGGAATTCCTGTTGCTGTCAAAAAGTCCAGCGCCGATAGTCTCCAAGGTTTACAAGAATGGCAGGTTTGTTAATTAAGCCATGTTTTTTCACCCAACCAATCTTTTTGATAGAATTAACTACTTCAATTATAAATCCTTGATTAGTTGGAAAAAAATACAGAGATTTGTGATGCTAATAGATTGCTTCTTAATCAGTATACATTAATCTTGATTCTATATTAATACCATGGAATGAATGGAGTATATAATATAATATACTTGCTTTAATTTATTGATTTCAATACTGTACGTTTTCCACTTGATTTCGCAAGTTCGTATTGGACAATGTCAATTTTTGTAGCACAAACTTTAGTTTTGTTTGGTTTTATAACAGTATGTGTATGGGTGCAGAGTGAAGTAGACTTTTTGGGGAAGTTCTCTCATCCGAATCTTGTTAAACTACTTGGTTACTGTTGGGAGGAAAATCAATTCCTGCTGGTTTACGAGTACATGCAAAAGGGCAGCTTGGAAAGCCACCTCTTCAGAAGTATGAAATTAATTAATTCACTAGTAATGAATCAATATGTATTAGTATTAATTAATTAAGGAATGGTGTGTTCTTTGGCAGGTCCTGAACCACTGTCTTGGGAAATAAGGTTGAAGATAGCCATAGGAGCTGCTAGAGGTTTAGGTTTCTTACACACTTCAGAAAAATCAGTTATATATAGAGACTTCAAGTCTTCAAACATTTTGCTTGATGGGGTAAGCATGTAATTATTGAGGCCCAAAGAATGTTAGTACATACATGTTCTGTTACAACTTTATTGATGATGTTCAACTTTTGAATAACAGGATTTCAATGCAAAGTTGTCTGACTTTGGATTGGCAAAGCTTGGGCCTGTCAACGGTAGATCACATGTAACCACCCGGATCATGGGTACCTATGGTTACGCAGCACCTGAGTACATGGCTACAGGTAAAATGCCACCGTAAGTATGTATTTATTGACTAAATACATTACTTATTCAATAAACTTAAATAATTGTTTTTTTACTGTTCTAAACCGATGAGTAATTAGTGAAACTGAAATCAATTTTCAGATTAAAGAAAATGCATATGCAGAGTTTCAACTTAGGGAAATGCTTAACATTACTTTGTTCTTCTTATATAGTGTCATATATATTAGTAAGAATATATTCTGGAATAATTTTTACTTTAAATTTTCTATGTAACATTTTCTTTGACGCTAACATTAATTATTTTATTAGTTTTATTTACAAATTAATTATATTTAACCATACATTTTTTACAGTGGTAACATTCGACAACTAATAAATACAATTTTATAAAATTGTTATATTATTTATTTATATTTTTTAAAATTTATGTGGAAAATTGACAAAGAATACCAAAACGATATAAATAAAGAAAATGAGACGATTTTTACCAAAAGAAAAAAGAAAATGAGACGATGTCTAGAAGTCCTAACTCAACTGACAAATGCCGAAATTGCAAGGTCAGACGTCGTGACGAACCTAGGACCTCACAGTTATGTGTGAGTTTAATTTCAATGGATTACCATTTCATCTAAAAAAAAATTATTTGTGCCAAAATAAGAAAAGGAAACTATATAAAATGATTATTGGTGAGTTAGTTTTATCTTTCCTTTTCAAGTTTCCATGACTAGTTTTATCGGATCTCTTTAATTCCCGTCAAACTTCATGTTATATTGTTTATTCAATAAACAAAATAAGTTATCTGTCCTTTTCTTGCATTTCATGACTATTGTTATCATATCTCTTTAATTTCCGTCAAACTTCATTATTTCTTCAATAAATAAAATAGGGATTTGTTATAACACACCCATTAGTTTTTATGTGCGAATGTTTTAGTAAGTTATAACTAAAAAGTTAATAAATACACCTTAAGGTGTATGTTGTTATAACACACCTTCTAAAAAAACAAGTGGATCTGTTCTAGCAAATCGTATAGGCATTTGCTAGAATACACCAACTTATTTTTTAGAAGGAGTATTTTAGCAGATGAATAACTAAAAAGTGGTTAAATACACCCTAAGGTGTAGCTTTGATAAAACACTCCCACATAAAAATTAGTGGGTGTGTTCTAGCAAACCCTAATAAAATAAGTTCCATTAGACTTGCAAGTGCAAATCAGGTGGTAGATATTGCATATGATTTGCAAATCAGGTGGTAGATATTGCATACGTTGATGTGTTGGTTTAAAACTGTAATATCCTTCCTTCTTTGTATTTAATGTGTAAAATTTATTAGTAGACCCATTATCATCAAAAATAAAATAAGTTTGTACAATTATTGTCAAACGCCTTTTCTTTTTTTTCTTTTTTTATAATTTGCCAAACACTTCGGTGGTACCAAATGGCATTGCTATTAAAATTATTATTAAGCTTAAATCGTGTTGCAGGCCTTGTTTATTTTATTACTTTTGTGTTTATGAAGAAATATTATCCTGGCATGTAACAACGAATATATATTAATATTAATTATTATGCATTCATCCAAAATTGACAGGTCATCTCTATGTGAAAAGCGATGTATACGGATTTGGTGTTGTTCTTCTAGAAATCTTAACAGGTTTAATAGCTTTGGACACAAATAGGCCAACGAATGAAATGAATTTGGTGGATTTTGCAAGGGGGTCTCTAAATGACAAAAAGAAACTAAAAAAGATAATGGATCAAAGGTTGGAAGAGCAATATTCATCAACAGCAGCATTTCTAGTAGCTCAACTCATACTCAAGTGTTTAGAATCTGACCCAAAAAATAGACCATCTATGGAACAAGTCTTGGAAACTTTAGAAAAGGCTCAATCCATTAAATATAAACCCAAAGTGAAAAAATCCAGAAATTCTATGCATCAAAAAAATAAGAGACCAAGGGAGCATTCTACCAATAATCATCACAATAATGGTCACTCCAAATCACAAACTCATTCCACTCAATAGCACTCCACTATTGACTATATATTAGTAGTTCTGCACATATGTAATTTTTATTTTATTAGTTGTATGTATACTTTCTGAGAATGAACGTTCTAATAGTGTAATTTGTCACATTTTATGCAAATTAATAAATTTATATTTTATCCATTTCATTAATGAAACCCTCCCAAAAAAATTTAGGAGACGTGTAGAAGAAATTGGGCCTTGATCAGGTACTTGTTTGTTTTCATTCATTTTGGACACTAGTTAAAAATGGGGTAAATCGTAAAAATATCTTTATAAAATTTAGCTTGTTGCAATGCACATGTAAATTTTTATGTTCAGTTTTTTGAGAAATTGGGTGTGTTTGGTAAAAATAAGCTATAAGCTATAAGCTAGCTGATAGCTGAAAAGCTAGCTTATAGCTTATAGTTGATAGTCGGTAGCTTATAGCTGAAAAGTTAATTTATTAAAATTAAAAGTGTTTGGTAAAATTAGCTGCTGAAGTGGCTGATAAATATAAAATGACATGTTTTTTTAATTTTTTTATAACTCATATAATTTTTATTACTTAATGCATTTCTTTTTAAATATTTAAATTTATTTCAAATTATTTTAATCTCTGAAATGATAAATATATTTATGAATTTAATTGACATTTTTTATTTAACAAAACTCTTTTTTATAAATTTTATTTAACTAAACTTGCTTCACTATTTATGGTAAATTTTATATAAAATTATTTATTATATGAATTAAGAGTAAGGTAAAAAAAAATGGAACAAGAAAAATTAAAAAGTCATATTTACTATTGTTGAATGTTAAAACGTGAGCAGTTTTTTTGTTTTGTTTTTTATCTTAAGAGGAATGTGAGCGGTTATATTAGAAAGTGGTTAGTTTTTTTAATTAAAAACAATAAAATAAAATGAATAAAAGGTTAAAATTAGAATAAAATATAAAAAGCTAAAAGTTAAAAGCTCAAAAGCTACTTGAAATAGCTTTTCAAAATACGTTATAAGATAACGAAAAAAGCTTTTTACCAAACACGTATCATTCTATCAAAACGAGCTTATAAGCTTGTCCAACAAGCTATAAGCTAGCTTTTTTGTGTTACCAAACACAGCCATCGTAGGAGGGGGAAGAAAGGAATACAAATTGAAATAGAAAAGATGGACAAAGCCGCTATGTTTATTACTATTAGATTGTTAAAGCAAAATCCGATAAGATTTTTTTGTGCACCTTCTTTTCCCACCATATTATATTTCTCTACACAGTTCAGATTATATAATCTGAACGGCAAACAAAACCCATAAAATCCTTCAAAATATGTTAAACATTTTAGATTTTAGAATTTGAATAGGGTGCATGAGAAATTAATAGAGTGCAAAACTTAATAGGTTTTATTGTCAATTATCTTGATAATTAAATAGATCAAAGCCCACAAATGGTCTAAGCCAATATATAGGCCCAATACTCAAACTGATTGATGTTTGAATTCCGCTTTTCTCCCAACAAAATTCACTCGCGTTCAGCTGAACTTCTGAAAATACTCCTGCGTTAGTTAAATCACGCCGCGTGACTTAACTCACGCACCTTATAACTTTGCGCGACTTAAGTCAAGCATGTTGGCTGGTTGGTCAGAGCTCAAAAACACACGTTTTTCGAACTTTGGTCAGTTTTTCAACCTTCAATCTACACATTTTTTTACCAAGTTTACACGTTTTTTTGACCACATTTATGGTTGTTATAACCTATATTACCATTCCCACCTATAAATACCCCTTCATACTTCCTTATTTCCTCACACCATATCACTTTATCTCCCTCTCCACTTTCTCCCTCTATGTCTCTTTTTTTTCAATAGTCTCTAGTCATTTTTTTTACCCCTTTGAGGTATAAAGTGGTCAGTTTTGAGGTAAATGGTGAGTAGCCGACTTGGGGGAAGTGATCAGCCCTTGTGATAAAATTAAATTTGCTTCTTTTTACCCCAATTTTTTTTTACCGTGGGTAAAAAGAACCAGATTTAGCCCAAGGGTTGATGATGTATTTCCCCAAGAAGGCTCCTCACTATTTACCCCAAGAGGGTAAAAAGAAAATAAGTAGATTTAGTGAATTCGAATAAATGTATCAATTATTTTATGAATTATATTAATAAAAGGAAATGTTGTTATATGTATTAATTTTGTTCATTTCATTTTATTTATATTTGCTTTTATTTTCTGATTTTGTATTTAATG
>Ga0315915_1001298_pt1 | contig 29917 bp, 16 predicted proteins | sample MpolbnodulesMG_FD_207738 | JGI IMG/M metagenome (GOLD analysis project Ga0315915, IMG submission 207738) | Medicago polymorpha root nodule microbial communities from Los Angeles, California, United States - branched nodules | ecosystem: Host-associated > Plants > Roots > Nodule | place: USA... | reverse complement strand
TACTAGATGCATTCATGTAGTTACGGGATCCATGACAAAAATCAAATTGTCCATAAAAAATAATATTTTGATTTTTTGTTTTTTAAATAAAAATTATCGAGATAAAGATCTAACCCATCTAATCTCGCACGATCACAAATCCTTTGACTATGATAATGTGTATAATCAGTGATAGTAGGAAATCTGAGTTGAGTTCCGATGACTTGTTTCTAGACTCGTTAACGGTGTTGTGTGTCTGTATGATTGTATTATAGTTGTGTTGGATTCGTCCACCTTTAATAACTTATTTTGATTTGAATAAAATTGGCTATATAGGTTGAAGTGTTGTATGTAGAATTTTAAGGTTGAGGATTGATTTATAATTTTGTAAAAAAAAAGAAGTGGATTGATTTATATTATACTTAGTTATTATTGTATAAAAAGGTGTGTGCACCATAGGTTCTTTATATATATATAAAAAAAAAAACAAGTCCACATCCTCGCTTAACTCACTTCACTACTATATTATATATTATCTCACAATAACGTTGACGTCATTATGTCTAAGTGGTCACAAATATTTGAAGAAATTATTGACCACATAACCAGTAAGCCACCGATTGAGTGCTTGTTTGGTTCAGCTTATTTCTAGTCCAGAGCAATTCTAGAGCCTCTAGAATTGAAAAAGACAATTTTTCACATGTTTGGTTCAGTTTTACAAAAACAATTCTGTCCTTCAAAAGCAATTCTACCTGAAGCTACAATTCCTATCTTTTGAGTTGACTTGAATCAATTCTCCATTATATTTTATATTTTAATTATTACAACCCATTATTTTCCTTTATCGTCCTTTATCGATTCTCCTTCTATTTGGTTTGTATTTAATTTGATGAACTAAATTTAATCAAAAAGTTTAATGAACCAAATTAGCCCAAAAAAATATTTATGGTCAAGAGTTACCGAGTTTTAGATTTTTCTTTATGGTTTTTCCGTTCATATTTACAATATTTTTTTCTTTTACGCTATATTTATCATTTTTGACAACCAGCTCTATTATTATTTAACTTAAACTTATTTTATCAAAAAATTATAAAATAGTTGGTTTAATGATCTTATTTATTATTTTTTAAATTAATATATAGAAAAAAATTAATTAATTAAAATTAAATAATACATCTACATTTAATATTGATCTACACATACATTCAACTATGTCCATTTATTTGTATTTAGCTATGTCCATTTTAGTAATTATATATTCAAAAGCAATTTTGATCAAAACTATCCAAACAACATTCATTTTGTTTAATCAATTCTACATTATTGTATCCAAACATAAATCAATTCTCTCGAAATCAATTTATTTGTGTTTGTCTCCTACCATAATCATCTGTGAGTGTTTTCATAAAAAAGAATCACTTGTGAGTGTGAACTTTAAGACATTTTATAATTATAAGAATAATTTTGTATGATATGTTTTCATTGTAGCAAACTCTTTAGAAAAAATTACAAGAACGTAACAGTTTACATTTCTATTGGATATAGAAATAGATTATGCGTAGTCCAATATTCAATAAGCACTTATAAAAACTATTTTAAATTTCCTACACATGATTTGTGACTGTGATCAGGATACCTAAATGACCCGGAGGCAACAAAGAGAACTATAGACAAAGAAGGGTGGCTACACACAGGTGACATTGGTTTAATTGACGACGATGATGAACTCTTCATTGTTGATCGATTGAAGGAATTGATTAAATACAAAGGATACCAAGTAGCTCCTGCTGAGATCGAAGCATTGTTGATTGCTCATCCAAACATTTCTGATGCTGCTGTCGTACCGTAAGTAACTAGAGATTAAAAAAATATGAAATCCGTTAGTAACAAGGGAATAAAGATTTTATTTTATCCTTCACTATGGTTACTAATTATGTCTTTCTCTATATTTTTTCTTAAGTGTGATTTTTAAATGACTAATTATAATGATAATGGCGTTGGTTTCAGATTGAAAGATGAAGCTGCTGGAGAAGTTCCAGTTGCATTTGTTGTAAGATCAAATGGTTCAAATATCAGCGAGGATGAAATCAAGCAATACATATCACAACAGGTTCTCTTTAATCTTTACCAAATTAGTAGATTAATTTTCTTGTTATGAGAGTGTCAAAAGGAGTTTAAGGATTGTAGTTTAATATTGCTATGCAAATGTGTGCAGTCAAAAATAATTTTCTTACTATTAGTGTATTGCATATTATATTATTACATTACATATGTTTGTTGCAAAAATAGGAAATGTTAGAACATTATGAACTGAAGTGGTTTTAATTGGCTGCAGGTTGTATTTTACAAGAGAATAAACAGAGTTTACTTCACAGAAACTATTCCAAAAGCAGCCTCAGGAAAAATTTTGCGAAAGGAATTAACTGCAAGACTTAACGAAGGTCTAGTAGTTGCCACAAATTAAGTCGTGTGTGACAAAGGCGAATACAATTACGCCACCTTCATATGAAAATGCAGTTGCGTGGATGGAGACAAAATATATTCTCAAAACAATAGAAGTACTATTGTATGTGTTATGTGCAATATCTGTTTCTGCGGGTGCAAATTCTTTCTCTGCAATGTGTCTTTTGTGTGCATATTGGATCAACCCATGCGGTTTCTTCATGTGATTAAAGATGATTTGTATTGATGATCCTGCGACTCAATATGACTATTCCTCCCCTGCTTGTTAGGGGATTCATTAATTGGTAATTGGCAGAATATGTAATGTTAATCTTTTTGTCAGCCCTTTGTGAGTACTATTAATTGCATGTTTGGGCTTTTCAGGTTTAAAGTTGGTAAAGTACGTTTAGAGTAAAAGTATTTTTCTACAGGAAAATCGACTTTGATCGATTTTATGTTTGATGCACTCCTTAGATCTGTTAGTCACGTCGGATTTGGCTTCAAACATGGGTTTACTTGGAGGCAACTACAAAATGACATGAAAACTTGAAAAATGTCGCTATAATTTTTTCGAAGTTTGTTTAGTTCGATCCTATAAGCTTGAAACATACATGTTAAGTCATCTGTATGAAAGCTTTTCAAACACGTAAGATTACCTCTACAACAGAAGAGTGCGCATATGAATGGCTGGATTTGGTTTCCATTGTTTTCTTTTGTTCTTCCTCTGTCTGAATATTCGATGACTGGCAAAGCTTCCTTTCAAATTTCTTTTTAACAGGTTTCTTAGAAAGGTCAATGCGAATAACAATTGTCAAAACACAAGTTAAGGAAACAAAGATCAAGTTTAAAAGGCACATGATAGGATAAACAAGAAACAAGAATGGTGTTGTTTAAGAGTACAAAACCATTCAAAATGTTGCATAAAGGAAGACATCGAATTAGAAAGGGTAACAAACTTTGTCAAGTGTGCAAGTTTCCCATGATAAGGAGTTCTAGTAGGTAAAGAGATATTAATATCTTGAAAACTTGAAACATAAATAGTAGCATTCAACCATAATTGTAGAAGTCAAAGAGGGAAACTTGCATTTGAAAGGTAATCTTGACTCTTTGAAAGAGTGTCATATAAGTCGGTGCAAAATTCATAAAGCTAAGCCAAAATATGTTTACTTAATCTAACATCCTTTCCCTCACGAAGAAATCAGGCTAAGGAAAGGAATGCAATGTACTAGTTATCTGAAACATCTTTTTGACTTTGAGTGATTGCTTTGTGTGACTGACATTATCAAGCATAGACCTAAGACATATTTTAGATGGTTGACAGGGCCTTTGAAATTCAAAAAAGAAAATGAATGATGATTGGCGAATAAAGACTCAACATGTTCTAGATGGTTGGAAGGAGAAAAAGTTCCTAAAAAAGTATAATTTTGGTCCTTCAAAATGAAATGAATGATTACCCGGGCTCTAATGGAATTTTTAGTATTAATGTTAGGTTTTTAGATGTGTTTAGTCCCTGCAAACAGGGGTCATTCAAAAAATGGTCCATGTAATCCCGACATTTTGTCCTGCCAAAATTTAATCATTTAAAATTTCGTCTCTCAGGTCATAATCTCGCTGAGGTGGCAGTGATTAGCTGACGTGTCATGTGTTAATTGAGATAAGTGGTTGTTGACTCATATTTTTGACTTGAATGGACAAAAATGCCCTTAATAAAATCAGAACATGATGAAAGTACTATTTTGCCCTTGTCTTCTACCTCCTTTCACCTCTCCTCTTTTTGATCCGGCAACGTATATTCAAGAAAACAACCTCTTGTAGTAAGCCCAAAAATTTACCCAGTAAATTTAAAACTCTTTCAAACCCACAAGGAGATGCGGTGTACCATGGATGCTTATCATATACTAAGAACACCTCATTAATTTTTATGAATCTAGATGCTTCTTCTTCCCCTCTCTCATTCGATCTCTGTTTCTTTTCTTGCTTCTATAAAGTAAACTCTTTCTATTTGATTTTCTTCTCTTATAAAAACCAATATCACTCCAAAATTCATCAGTGTTCTCTAATTTAAAATATCATTCTTTTTTATTTTTCAGAACTAGAACCCAGTGTAAGCATAAATAAAATAAATCAACATGACAAACTTTCACATGAAACGTCACTTACCAATTGATCAAAAACTACTACGCAACAAATAATTTCAATTCAAGTTAATTTTTCTTTACAATGAGAATTACTGTCCAATAAATTGATTATGTGTTAAAACAATTGAAAAATAAAAACTCCGATTCAAAAAAAAATTGAAAAATAAAAACTGCAATAAAATGAGTTACATTGTGGTTATAAATTAGAAGAGGTAAGACAACTTTGAATGAGATGAGTACATCGAACAAAGAGAAAGGGTCGATAATGACTGAGAAGGGGGATTGGGAGCCTTCAGTGAGTAGACAGTGGCGGTGGATTGACGGCGACGAGCGGAGGCACCGTTGGGAAGAGTGGGACGGCGAGTCGACGTTGGCGGTGGATCAACAACAGAGCCGATGTGTTGCTGGATCAAAAAAGAGGAGAGGTGGAAGGAGGTAGAAGACAAGGGCAAAATAGTCCTTTCATCATGTTCTGATTTTATTAAGGGCATTTTTGTCCATTCAAGTCAAAATACCAGCAACCATTTATCCCAATTAACACACGACACGTCAGCTAATCACTGCCACCTCAGCGGGATTATGACATGAGGGATGAAATTTTAAATGATTAAATTTTGATAGGACAAAATACATGATTAAGAAATACAGAGACCATTTTTTAAATGACCCTTATTTGCAGGACCCATTTTGATCCTTTTTGAACTATGCTGCCACTATTCGGCTAAAGTTCTCAAAAGTTTGAGAATGTCATATAGTTTTCATTTTTCTAATTTTTGACATGATTGTTGTTCAATTTGTGGATATTAAGTTACATCAAGATTGTCCCCGTGAGCATATTTCAGTTGACAGGGACATGCATTGTTATATGTAGGGTCCGGGTTCGAACCCCAGACACCCCACTTATTTGCCTCGAAAAAGGTGAAAGGTAGCCGCTAGGCTACCTGACAAAAAAAAAAGGTTTCATCTAGATTATGATTTTCGACATGGTCTCTTTTGCAATTTCTATTGTTCAATCTTTTTGGTTGTTCTCTCATCTTCTCGTGGTTGTTTGATATCTCTTTATTATTGTGTGTTGCTTAATATGTTCGTTGCTCTCTCTCTCTCTCTACTAGTTGGTTGTCCCATAGTTTTAAAACTCGGTTCGGTCATCGACTCGGCAGAGACAGTGAGTCATTGAGTCGATGGTCGAACCATCAGGTCATTTGTTGAACCACATGACAGAATTAGATTAAATCCAATGACTCGGTTAGATAACTCGGTGTTTAGATTAAATTTGTATAGGTATTTAATCATATTAAATCGGATTCGGTGACTCGATTACTCCAAAAACTAAAATAATAACATATATAAAATAAAAATAAATATCCAACAAACATAATTTCATAGACTAATTATTCATGTGATAAAAAAACGCGAAGAGTAATTTTTCATGAGCTTTAAATAAAATATTTGAGCTTTATAATATATTTTTTTTAGGGAAGCTTTATAATTATATATGTCTATGTTTTTGTCTGTTAATATTGTGAGTTATTTTTATAAAAAAATAAAAAATTGATAGGTATTTGCTTTGTAAAGTATTAAACGTTAATTTTGTGAGGCATTATTATCAACTAAAAAATAATAATTGATGGGTATTTGCTTTGTACAATATTCAATATCTCGACAGTTATAATCTTATCCAAAAATTTGTGTAATATATTTTTATTAAAAGCAAATCAAAAACAAAATGAAAGCGCTTCAGTGGTTAGGAAGTTGTTTCTTAATGGGAGGGTCACGAGTTTAACTCCCACTTGTGCCATTTTTTGTAACATAATTTAATTAAAACATGATTTAAGTTAAAAAAAGAAAAGAAAAGAGAAGAACTGTTTCGACCCATAACTCGGTTGAGTCACCGGTTTTCACCGAGTTTTATCAATTTTGACCGGTTCTCGCCAAGCCAACTGCATGACCGATCCGAAGGTATGCTCGAACTGGTCTACCCACCAGTTTCTGGTTCGACCGATCCGACCTGCTTCTCTTAATTGTGAATGTTTAGTATGATTGTTGCTCATTTTTTGGCTGTTACTCTCTCGTCTCATTGTTGTTGGTTATTTTTCTCTCGCCTTCTTGTTGTTTGTAGTTCCTCTCTCATATTCTTCTCTTTATTGTGACGATCTATGGTGCACGTACTCCAACATTGACATAGACGCAACAACACTGCAACATAGGACACACACACACCAGCGGGGTGTGTGTGTGTATATATATATATATATATAAATTTATTATAACTAAATTAAATATTAATATTATATATAAAAGATCTAAATCGAGAATCAAAATATATATATATACATGTCCCTCTAAAATGAGCAATCTATTTCTTTAAAAAGTTCTAAAACAAAATTGGATAATGTTTGACATTTTTTTTTATCCATCTACTAATAAAAAAGATTAAAATGTTGTTAACAAATTTAATGATTTTTATCCATCTATAGCAGCGTACGTGATGGAACAAAACAAAATATCAAATCCTCGTTGATTCTACGAATACCCGAGAGATTGACAACAAAAGATTGAGAATTTTTCAAATTTTATTAAACATCAAGTCTGATTCTCATGACGGCAAAACAAATATAAATAGTGTTAACAAAACCCTAAGGATGAAACAAAACGAACGAAATTACAAAAATATCCCGAAATATTAATAAAATTTAAAACAACTATTTCCACCCCCTTAAGTGTTGTCTTTTGGTGGAATAGACGTTTTCATTGCATCAGTTAATTACTTTTGTCCTTAAATATATCTTTTGCCAGTCAATTTGATCTGTAAAAATAGTAACAAAAGAGATATTTTAGAATGCGTTTGTAATTTTGATAAATTAGTATTATAGTGACAACAAATGATAAGTTTATGGACTAAAATGATTATTTATTATATTTTTTTAGAACTCTACATGTAAGAAAAGTTAAAAGAGATATAATGTGTCTCCAATATTCAAAATTTATGCGTCCGTGTGTAGGGAATTAATATCTCGTTAATTTAAAAAATAGAAGAACTAAATGCAATTAAGTCTATATTTTTTTTTCTTTTGAAAAATGATGAAAAGAAACCTAAGTATACTTTTTTTTTTTCCTCCTTCAAAAGAGTATACATTTTTTTTTATAATAATATCACGATCATGGTATTTTGTGTTACCACAATTTATAACATTTTTTTTTTGACAGCATACAATTTATAACAACTTAGCATAGCATGCAGAGATTAGTGCAGTTCTGTAACATGTTTACCAGACAAGCGTCAATAGTTTTGAGATTAATCAACATTAGCCTGCATATACATGGAACCAAGTTATTAGTGTAGGTTTGTTCATGTACAATAGGAAACATTCGATTAGATTGAGTAGATATTGTATAGTTAGCACAAGAATTAATGTTTCCTAGGTTTGAAGTCTTAAGACCAAGTGACTGACCATACGGAAACAGGACGTAGTTTCTTAGTTCATTTTGTGTCTGTGATTTAGAGACAATCATAGTTGATGACAAGATCATTAGGATCCCTCAATCATGTTTTACTATTATGTTATTAATACCTATTTCGTGATGGGGATTATGTGCTATAACAAATATTGGAGGAGGACGGTTTTGAATTTAATTTGTCTGTTACGTTACAATTTTATAATTCCATATCCCATTCCCATGTGCTTGGTCCAGTCAACATGTTTGTAGAATCACTAAATTAGAGAATTGGAGAGAGAATGCAAGATTGAATTGAAGTTAGCAATGATGCCAATGCCATCATGCCAAAAGCATAGTTCAGAGTTTGAACAACATGTTTCTATATTCTGCCTCTGACAATAGTTAGTTGATGAAATTGAAGGTGTCATGATCAACGATAGAGGAAGCACATATCAATGATATTGACACTACATCTCGAAAAAATACTTTAGGACATTCGAGTACATGAATTACTTTTCTTATATATTCAACATTAAATCATTTATAGTCAATGTTGGACCAACTACTCTTACACACTTGCATAAAATTGACTATCTCAGAGATCTCTAAAATAAAGACTACTAAATAGATTAATTCTTATTTTAAAAGAGATTTGAATTCAGTTATATACATGCATTAGAAGATAATGTCCTAAATTATTTGTGGTATAGTATATAAAAATTGTAAAAAATATTAAAACTTTATTACAATTATTGATCACTCAAGGAAATTGGGCTAACAGAACATCTTAGGTCTATAAGTAGAGAAAATATAGCTTCTTCAAAATAAAAAATAGAGAAAATATAAATAAAGGTCCTCCGTATAGTGTGAGAGATCTCCAATTTTAACCCTTGTAATATATATATATATATATTAAAATTTTTTTTTAAGGAAAATTGAAACCTTATTGAACTTGTTTTGGTAATAAAGAGTCTAACAACAAAATTTATACACACAAAATGTTGAGAACTATAAAACAGTAGATTTAAACTCATACACTAGTATATCAAATGTTCTTTCATATAGTTAGGGGACTAACCTAATTACTCCTTTGGTCTAGAGCACAATTACTTTTAAGATATACCTGAGCATTTCAATGAAAAAAAGTACATTTTAAGTAACATTGTATTTTACTCTTACAACTGTAATTTTGTATACTGTGGAATCAAATCACTCTTTTGTGGAATATCAGCTACACTTGGCAAGTTATTGCGTGTTCTATATATAGTTGGTTTGAAATTTGAATGGAAATGCACGCTAGATCAAATTAAATTAACATGAATGGAAATTACGGATTAATATTGGCAGATGCCATTATTGACTGAATTCAACCAAAATGGTAAGATATTTTTTTTTTTTTTTTTATAATTCAAAATGATTAGCCTCTACCTATACTTACTTACATACTTATGTTCATGCACCTTCATGGGCGGACATGTATATACCTTACTTTTTTTGATAAACTACTTGATTGTACATATATAGAGCCGTAACTCATAAAAGGTCTATGAGCATAATGTCTCATGATATACTACTAATTATGTTTATTTTTTACTGCCGTTTTTAAAATTATTTACATATCAATAAAATTAATATTTTTTTAATTTTTAATAAAATTACTTTTCTTTTTATAATAATCTTAACTATTTATTATTTCGTCCTTGTGAGCTTAACTCAGTTGGTAGGAACAATGCATAGTATATGCAAGGTCTGAGGTTCAAACTTCAATCACCACAAAAAAACTATTTATTATCTCATTTTACATACTTATTTTTCTTCAAAAAATAGTCATAAGTAATTTTGATAAAATAATAATATATACTCCCTCTGGTTACTATTATAAACAAAAAATAATTTTTTAAATTCATTGAATAACCGATGTATCTGATAAGTAATTGATCTATATTATAGATCAAATGCAACAATTATTCGATGAACCTACTAAACGGTGATTTTTGCTTATAATATTGATTGTAGAGAGTACTCTTTTGATCTTTGAAAAAGATAAGTAAAAATAAATATTTTTAAAAATCATCAGCTAGTATTAATTAATCTAAGCCAATGATCTTGTTGAAGCGTGATTATTGTCCAATCTTGTAGTGAAACATAGGTGTACTGCACCTTAATTTGATTTAAGACAAAATGCAAAAAAAGGTCTTCAATCATGTTCACTATTTAGTCTAGTCAAGGTGGTTTATCTTGTCTATTTTGCAATACCAAAGAAGGAAATCTGATGGAACACTGCATGGTTTAAGTTCAAACTCTACTTGCTTGTTGATAAGGGTCACAACTCACAACACAATATATGCTTAAATAATAATTAGTAATTAATATCATACATTAATTTTCAAAGACAAAAAAACAATACAGATAATTAATTAATCTTCATATTGGGTAATCAAATATTTTAATTAATTTAGTTTCAATTGATCATCGACCGACAAAGGATCCAAACTGTGCCATTAATGAAGGCGACAACCTCTTAGGATCTCCACTGATCTTGCAGATATATGTCCCTCCCTTATTTTTCTTTCTACTATTTCTGTCTTGCAAGGAACAATGAACCCTTGAGTTTAGTTGAGTTGAGTTGAATTAAACCTCTTATGTTTCACACACTATTCCCCTCCATATATAGTACACTTTGAGTTTCAACTTTCAAACCATTATACCACTAATACTTCTTTCCTCTCTCTTTCTCTCTTAATCAATAGCTATAGTCATGAATAATTTTCATCCTAATACTTTTCTTCACTTAAACCAACCAGATAATGAGAATATTCATCATCTGAATCTAGATCTTGTTCTTGAACCATCTTCTTCTTCTTCATCATCATCTTCATCTATGGAGCAAAGGATATTCTCATGTAACTATTGTCAGAGAAAGTTTTATAGCTCTCAAGCTTTGGGAGGACACCAAAATGCTCACAAGCTTGAAAGGACACTTGCAAAGAAGAGTAGGGAGATGAGTTCAGCCATGCAATCTTCTTATGCTGAATTACCAGAATACCCTTCAAACTTCTCTACTAATTACCATCTTGGAAGTCATGGAAATGCTCATCTTGACAACAACCATAGACAAGGTCATGTGATGAGGCATGGTGGAAGAAAAGATCAGTTTAGTTATGGTAATTCTAAGGAAGGTGTGGCTTCTTGGTCAAGGGGTTATAATAGTACTTCTGAAAATGTTCAGGAGGATATTAGCCAACTTGATTTGTCCTTAAGGCTCTGATTATAAATGAAGCAATATCCCAGTTACTAGAAAAAGTTGAAATAATTAAGGACGGAAATTAGAGACAAAGAAAAAATTAATTGGTCACCAAAATAAATTAGAAACAAATTTCACAAATTTTGTCTCTAAATTTCCGTGGCTACTTCAACTTCTTTTAGTAGTTTATATACATAATTTGTTTTGAAGATGCTTAAGGCTATAACAATTATTTGAAGTGTCAATTTTTATAGAAGATGAGGATATGTGAACGGGCACTTTTTCTTAAGAAGGTAAGATAAAGGAAACTGAGTTTCAGGTTGCATATATAGGTTTACCAGTATGTTAAAGACTGTTTTTGTATTTATGGTTTTCTTTGTATGTTCTTGTAAGCATGGCAGGATATCTATACTGTTGAAATCTGAGATGTTGTTTAAGAGGTATAGCTTCTGATAAAATCAATGTACAACAATTACTGTAAGTTTGTTACTCTATATGATAAAAAACCAGGTTATATTCCTTAGGCTAAGTAGGTTATGATAAAAATTCCATGCAAAGTTTTAAGGATTTCCAATACTATAGTGTGTGTGGAGCGTTGTATAAATGAGGAGATGTATATACCTTGCCCCTTAATATTTTTTTGTAAACATGGTGTCCAAAACCACGTATATGTTATAATATTCCTGTGTTTAGACTCTCCACGCGATCCAACAATAGTATCGAAACCAATGATTTGAGTTACAAATGACTGACTCCTTGTATCGATCAGAGTTTTTTCGATGATTTAACTTGCACTTGAGGAGAGATTGTTGAAGTATTAAGGTGTGAGTAAGTAACCTTACATATATTGCAATTAAAAAATTGCAACTTAAGAGTACATACACAATTAAAAAATTGCGACCGAAATGGTATTACAATGGAGTCATCTTGCTGCAATGTTGCTGACTACTCAGTAATGCATACATAGGATTGGTTCAATTTCGTTGTTCAATTTCGTTGATTTTATGCAGAAATTGTACCATTTAATATATACGTACAGACTTTCCTTGGGTCTGAGCACTAAGGTTTCTGAGAGTTTATCACATGGTATTGTTGGTGGAAATTAAAGATGCCTTTGTTCAGTACTTACATTATTGACACAGTTATAATATCCAAGTCTTTTATAGATTCTAACATGCATTTCTTTCTTACCAAAATGTATCTTTTCCCTTTGTTTTTTTTACCAAGCTACTCACTGTTAGGTCATGAGGAGAGTCCGTAGAATCAACTACGTTGAGGTAAAAACAACCATAAAAGTGAATTGGACATCACATGATCTTTATGAAAAACATGGTAACAGTAATGGTTCAATATGTAGGTGGTGGCGGATCTTGCTCAAAATATTGGGGGGAGCGGCAATATTAACTAAAATATTATAATTGAAATTCATATGAGTCATATATAATTTCATCCAAAAAACATCACCCCAACAACTCTAACACAAAGTTAAAGCTCCAAATATACTATTACCAACTAGATAGTCTATCTTAACCTTAGAAAATCAAAACAAGCTTACTTAAATTCTTACATGTGTAAGTGGAGCGGGTACCAGAAAGACTATGTGTGTAAAATAAAATTGTATCAAGAGTGTTTTAGTGGTTTTCTATATAAAAAAAAATAAAAAATAAATAAATTGGGGGGTGCCATGGAACCTATGGGTCTCTAACGTAGGGTTCAACCTGCTTCTTATGTCGAAAGTCTTCGTGACAGTGGTGGTGAGACGACATGCCATGTTGAGTGCAGTATCAATGGCGGTGCAAGTATAAAAGGCATCCATTTGAGGGGGGTGTATGCCCAGAAATGGATGGATGACTCGCACTTGAGAGGGAGATTGTTGTTTAGCAAGTGTGAGGTAGAAGTCCAACATTGGATGAAAAAGTAGCAATACATAAGTGAGAAGATGCATAAACTCAATGCCTTAAGACTTTGTATAAAGATGTGGTTGCTCTTGCCTCAATATGGATGATTCTCCGTTCTCCTCATTAACAACACTTATTAACCAACAACGACATTACAAAGCGAAAAGCAAATTGCTTCTCTCTCCGTTCTTAATCATAAGAGCGTTTCGTAACATATGTTTATCTTGTAAAACTCTTAACAAATTTTGATAAACATTTTATTATTCATTTGTTCCAAATACATCTCTTATTAATTCAAGAAAAATCAATATTGGGTGTATCTATTTATAAATGATACTACATTTGTTCCTTTTTAATTGTTATTTTTTTTTTTTATATTTTACAGAAATCAAGACAATCAATAAATATTACTACTTTTGATATAATAATTTTTTTTTAATGGTTGTCTCGTTCATTTAATATCTTATTTCATATGTACTTCTCTCTATGTAATAAATAAGAGTTTTGCTAACAAGTGCCTTTAGAGCAATGATTAAATAGAAATTTTGTCTTAAAAATATAAGATGTATTTTTGATCAAGTAATTATTACACAACTTTCTTATAAAACTTACTTGTTTTGGATGCTTAACCAATGTCTTTGGCACACTGGTTAGCATTCTCCAATAAATAATTAAGTATAGTATTAGTAAAACATGAAAATGTTGATCAACGTTGAGACTTAAAGAACAATGTTTTTTTAGTTAACTAAATGAAAGAACAAATTAAGCTTCACAGATGAAGATAAAGAATGAGATTGATAAAATGAGATATAAGAGAGAGGAAGAAGTGTATCAAAATCAACACAATCCATGTTACTGGCTTTACTAAAAAAAAATTCAGTCCATATGTTAATTAGTTTTGCCAATATTCAGTAACGCTTCTTTTCTTATGGAAGCAGCCATGATAAGTAGAAATTAGAAAAGAAGAGGGAGACCCGAAGAGAATTCAAGCAAACACGATCGAAATAGGTAGGGATGGCAAAACAGACTCGCCCACCCCGTTTAAATCTGCTTGTCTAAATTCGCTTAAAACGAGACGAGACGAACCGAGCTAAATTAGATGATTGGGTCTAAAATCTCATTGCGTGACGGACTGACTAATTGACAGGCCGACCCGCCAAACAAAACATTTTTTTTTTAGAAACAAATAATTTTTTTAATGCATTTTTTTACAACTTAGTTGTTACAAAAAACTATGTTCCTTTTATCATAAAAAAAAGGGAGCAAAACTTAAAGACTCCGTGATGCATTTGATCTTAAATTTAAAATGTAAAGGTAGAATACTTCGATATTTTGGAGTGTATAGAACTTGGAAGAAAATTCGAATTTGAGTACAAAAAATTTTGACAAATTTGAGTTGAGTTTTAAACCGATTCAATTTTTATCAAACGAATTTTAAAGTGAACAACAGTATACCCGAACAGGGATTGTTGTCATGTACTTTAAAAATCTGAATGTGGGTTGATATGGTCGGCCATAATTTCAAGAGTTTTTATAGAGTTCAGCGAGGCGGGGTATGTTAGGTTCCTCTTTAAGGTTGTAATCCATCGGTTCATGCCTCTAAGTAGCACATAATAATTAATCATTACTATCTAGTAATCTATTTTGTGGTCCACAAAGATAAATAATACTACTTGACTATGTGTCCTTTGCGTCCTCGACTTGGTCCTTGCTTAATCAATCACACTTATCTTCATTTCATTGTTTAAGGTAGAGACCGAGTTTGCGATAGACATCTCTTTTTTCCCGGTTTAGCTTAAATCAAGAAACAAATTCAGTCTCTTTCTTATTCCAGTTAAGCTACGTCTTTTTTTTTTTTTTGACAAAAGTTAAGCTACGTCTTGAAGTGCGTTGTAGACTTTAGCCTTTTTAAATCACTTCCTACGGGAAATTTCTTTTTCAATATGTCATATAAAGATGTTGATATCTGATCAATATAATTAATTCGTCGTGCATTTATCTATTAAATTAGAATGTTTAATTATTATCATCTCTGTATTTGGTGTGTTATGATTTTTTTTTAAAACGGTCAATATTAATAATTTTTGAACACCGGTCAATATTTTTAGGGAAACGGTCAATTAATATAGTTGGTAACTATTAACATTATGTTGTAGTGAAGACATACACTCTACTTGATCTTCTTAGCACTCTATTTCTTAACTAACATAACTATTAACATATCTTGAATGAAGTACATCTACTCGATCTTCTTATCATTCTATTCCTTAACTTTTGATGGGGTCAATCATTGGAAGGCAAGTATATGAGAGTTTCTTTTTGTTAAATAAGATTGAATCTCATCCCGAAAGTTAGCTTAAAGGATGAGGGTGTTCAGTCATACTTATACGAAAATTATTCTTCTTCCAACAAAAAACACTCATGTCCAACTAAATGGACGAAAATACCTTAGTGTGACTTAAGTCACGCTAGGTACATTCAACGTGAGTTAACTCACTCATGTTATAAACCAACGTGACTTAACTCACGCTTCTTTGGACGGTGGCGCGACTTAACTCACGTTGTTATGGCCGATAGTCTCAACACATAAAACACATTTTTTGGACGGTGGTAAGTTGTTCAAACTTTATTTTACATGTTTTTACACGTTTTTTGACTGTATTTAGTATAGTTATAACCTATGTAACCATTCCCCCTATAAATACCCTTCCAACCTTCACCATTTCTCACACCATCATCTCACACTCTCTCCTCCTCACTCCATCGTTTTGCCTTTCTTAGAAAGAGGCCTCTTTGAAAATTTCAGGGATTGTATGTACGGTCAAAAGAGATGGCAACGCACTGCAAAAAAGTGTGGTTTGTCTGGGTGTCATGTTGGTTTGTTTGGGTGAAAGATTGACCATCAAGGTCTCTTTTGCCTTAGACAAGAAACATACCTTACCTCAGTCTCATTCTCCCCCACCGTCTATTTCTCCTTCCCCTTTCCTTTCTCTCTCATCACCTTGCACCACCAGAGGTTTAGCTTCACCAACCCCCACCCCCACCATCTCCATCTTCTTATGAAGCAGATGTAGTTTTACCCCAATTCCCATTCCCTAGACAATATACATATATTATTGTAAATGTATCGATATAATAATAGAGTGAGATTTTATGTGTATCAATTTTGTTCTTTTATTAATTTTTGTTTATATTTGCATTTATTTTATGATTTGGACATCTAAAAAATATAATGTATTCGAAGACTAATTAAACTCAACGTGAATTCGAATAGAGTTGCGTATTTAATAAATTTGAATAAAGTGGCGCAAAAATACACAAAATCAATTCATAAAATACACAATTTTATTTTGTTTTAATTTCATCTACATTACATAACATTCTCCCTAAATATGTGGTATCATCATGACGTTGGATTTAAGTTAATTTTTTGGAAGTTTAATGAAAATCTTGGAAATTGAAGTGTCTTATACTTCGGATAGAGAATTGCAGCGTCCTTTAAAAACTCAAAAGAATGAAGAGAACAACAAAAATTATCATATAAGACCATCCATAATGGCACATCCTCTTTGGATGCTTTAGTGGACTAAATATGTACATATCGACCATTTTATAAATAGAATCATAATTTACGAAATTAATAAATTTTTAATCACCCATTGATTCTTATTATCATAAATAGAAAGCATAAATAGTATTTCCTCCGGTTCTTAATATAAGAAACAAAACCAAAAAAACATCAAAATCAATGTGATTATTAATTAATATAACTTTTTGAGTATTTTTTACAAATATACCCTCATAAAAAAGTGTGAAACATTAAATACATCCAGTAATACTAAAAAGAGAAACATTAAATGAGAGGTAGAAAAGTCTTTTTACCAATAATTACACCTTAAAAGTTACGACATTTTCTTAAAAATAAGACTTTTTTTTAATTTATTTTTCTTATAATAAAGAAGGAATGGAGTAACTTGATAATGCTCCTCGCATTATTAACTAGAAACATCATTCGCCTTCTTTTTGTACTTCTCGTATAGTAGTTGGTGTTAATAAAATAAGCTGATTCAAAAAAAAAAAAACTAGAAACATCATTAACTAGTTCACTCTTTCAAATTTTATGTTCCGATTTGCCAACTAAAGTCAGAACCCCTCTTAACCCACCAGATTTTGGTGGAAGGGGGGAGGTAAATAAAGTCTAATGGTGATTATTTTGATGAGGCTTTCAACTCAAATTCTTCTAAAACAATTCATCTTTTAACAAGTTTATTAGTCATTTGAGTTCAATTACTTGATTAGACGATCTATAATTTAAATTTTATGTTCAATTTTCAAGTCGGCATGTGACACAGTCAGAAGCATAGGTTAGCAAACGCTAAACCTAGATAGAGAAAAGAACAAATTTGCAAGAGACAACCCTGTGAAAATAGGGCTCCGAAATCCACCAGAAATTGAAAAAACTCTCTGAAATCTAATTGAATGAAAAAATTGTCTCTCCGACTACAACTGAAGTGATTAAATACTAAGAATATCCTAATGACCCAAAAATTCAAAACATAAAATAAAACATAAATTATTACAATTCAGCTGAAATAAAGTGACTAAGCAAACCCTCCTACATGTTACATATTATGAAAATTAACTTGCTTGGGATAGTGTTTTCGTTTCTACAACATATTAATGGTTTCAATCTTTTTAGATGATTTTCCTAGTCAAACTAACTCATGATAAATCATGTTCAGTGAAATAATAACCGAAGAATTTAACACGTAATGGACACTAAAAGGTTATATATCACATCCCTTTAATTTGCTTTTTACTAGCTAGTGTGGTGATGGAACAAAGAAATGCTGTATCCAACGAGAAATAAGACCATGCATATTACATGTCAAAGTGGTTCCACTTAGTTTATTTATTTACTTATTTATTAATTAGTATGTCATTTTCGTTTAGTTTGGTTGAATCTGTATGGATGTTTCTTCATGTGAAGATATAATCTAGATTATGTTCCTCTTTTTCAAAATTTGTGTTTTCCCTTCCCCTAATTCCGTTTCCTAGAAGACTTGATTTCCTTTCTATCATAGTCGTGTTTTTTGATTAAATGGATGCTTCATCCTTACGTTAATCATGCATCGGATTGTCACTTACAATTTGAAGGTGTGATTAGACAGAATTAGAGTTATACATGCTTCTATCATTAGGTTATACATCAATGAATTATTCAGTAGTTTCCGTAGGAACGTCTTCCACTTCTCACAATCAATCTACTTAGTTAAACGCATGAAGTAAAATAACACTATAAGAATGGTCTGGTTAGGGAGAAATTGAAAGAAAAATACCGAACCGAATAAAGAATTAAAAGACCACAATTTTATTCAAATGATTCTAAATTTAACTAAAACCTATGATAGTTTAACACAAATAATGACCTCAAAATTAAAACGTTGAAAACCTACATATGTGAAGAGTTATCAATCAATGAAACGTTTTTGTTGAATATTAAGTCACCATGTGAGACTCTTCAATTGTAACGTACCAAGTAGGTTCTCTATATGTATTAACCTCAAGTTAGTTGAATTCAATCATGCAGTAATTGATGACATTAAATGGATTTGAATCCCACTTCTCAAAGATAGTTCAAAGGATGATGGTGACCAAACACATATATACATTAGACAACCACGAACCTTAGCAATGTGTGACTTCAGTGCAACTTCACTATCCACCCTCATGTTTAGTATGGATCGTAGGTCCAATTTCAACATTGTTGTTAGAAATTTTGGGGCCTAACTCATCCTTACAAAACCGGCTTGTAAGGTGAGGATTGCCTCCTCTATATAAACTCTTATCAAGAGTCTTATCTATCCAATGTGGGACTTGAGTTTTTCCCAATAATTGTCATCCTTAATCTGTCTTGAATACCATATTAAATGAGGTTAGGTTTTATTCCTAAAGTTAGCTCGAAGCATAAGGGTACCCAACACGTATACACTTTCGACAATGTGGTGCTCCAATTCAACTTCAATAGATGATTATGTGTTTGTGTTATTAATAAAAATGTTGAATGAGTTGGTTATTTAAGCATTTGAATTATTATACTCCACCCATTTTATACTTTTGAGTATGTGAATGTATGTTAAGTGACGGGAGAAGATGGAATTGGTGATGAGGCTGAGGATTGATCAACAAAATGTGATCACATTAGATACAAAAAATGATCGTTTAATTTTTTTCGTCGTGATAGTTGATCTTAGTGATACTTGATTGTTGTTTTTTTTAGGGGTTGATTGTTGTTGTTGTTGTACACTTACCAAGGACAGAAACCAGGAAGGAAAAAAAACGGAAAATTGATGTATACACCTCTAACAAGGCTGAAACACACCAGAAAGAGGCGTAAATGTCCATCGGCGATTAACTGCCGATGTGGTTATATTGGTAAATTACTGATGTTTTTCAGCCAAACACTGTGTGTGAACAACATTCATAAAAAAAAAAAAAAAAGTGCTGAAACTATCTCTTCAATGTATATCAAACGAACATTAGGGCCCATCAATGTAAGCTAAAGAAAGAACATGGGTGCAAAACGAAAGTTTAGACTATTATTTTCTCCACCCTATTTTATACTCATGCGCCTGCATAAAAGACGAAAATACCCCTGGTTCGGATTATATAATCCGAACTAGACCTCCATCCTTAACACGTATACCTCACAATTTCCCTTGGTTTTTGGAGGGATATATATATATATATATATATATATATATATATATATATTAATTTTTCCTCCAAAATTCAACTCACAAACAAACCCTAAATCTCAATTTTACTCCTTACATTCTACACAAACAAAATATAATCATATGTTTTAGCGTATACTCCCTCCGTCCTAAAATGTAATAAAAAATAAGTCAATATAAGCTGATGTATTTGATATAAATTTTGAAACAATGTTAACCAATTTTTGCTTATATTTTAGGATGGAGAAAGTATATAACAACTTCGTCCCGCTAAAAATAATCCATCCATAACCTCATAAAGAGAGGTATTCATTGTTCTTTAATATGTCCTAGGTGCAATTCAAAAGCGAAAAATGTAGGTCATGTTATTTTGAAGGATTTAGACCATGTTTTTTAAAACGGTTGGTGGGCAAGATATATTTGGTTTTTCTCTCTAGGTATGAAACAAAAAGAGATTCAGTCTAGTTTTTCTAATTAGATTGAGGATATCATTTTACAAGCTCCTTTCCCAGATATTGAGATATATTCGTTGTTCTTTAATATGTACTATTTTTTTAAGGAGGCATTATCTCTACTATTATTTATAGCATACGGTGGGCGAAAAATCGAAACTGTTTGAGTGGAAGCAAATATCTATTAAGAGACCCATGATGAAGGTCATGCATGAGCTATCAGAGTAGCTATCCAAATGACGATACAAGATAACTGTTGATGTTGATGCAGCAAATTCCTCCAACGATCGAGGTCTTGGATTGCGTCATTAGAGACTCAACAGGATGCTGAGTCCTAACAACTTCCTCTCATCTTTGACGCGCTAATAGCAGAATCCTTGGCACAATTTTAGGGTTACATTTTACAAAAGGACTTCTGCGTGGTGGATTTTATTCTCGAGTTGGGCTGTGGTATTGTGGTTCTAGGTTTGCAAAGGAAAATATAAAAAAGATTTTTCTATCTATATTCAGTAGTTTTTTTTAAAAGATCACGTTGATGGGTCTAATACCACTTATCCTTATCGTTGCGTAAGTAATAAAAGTTGTTAAAAAAAAATTGAAAGGAAATTACTCATTGCATTTCATTCACAACAATGTCCTTAATACAGAGTGAACACAACTAAAAATAGTGAAACTAATATACAATTGAAACAGGAAACAAAACTTGCATTAATTAAATTGAATGTTGAAATAATACTTTTGTACAAATATTTTGGCATGTGAGAATATATTCCACAAGTGGTTTAGACGGTGAAAAGTAAAAAAGAAAAAAAAAAAGAGGAAAAAGACAAATTCAAACAATATTAGGAACCGACTATGTGTACCTGCAACGTTCATTTCTTCACTCTGCTTCATCTTTTCATTTTTTACTTCCTGTGGTAAATTTCAGGCATATACAATTACCAATTTCAATTATGCATTGAAACGTAATTGATCATTTTCCCTTTAAACGCAGGAACCTCTTTGGAGAGTACATTCTTAAAACTTTGTAAGCTGAGATAGTTGATATCATAGCCATTAAAATGGATGCTATATAGCAGCATAATAATGCCCCTCCAATTTGGTAGCAAAATCTGGTGAATTTGTTGCATACCTTCAACCACTGGAATGCTTCTGATCCAGTAAGTGCAAATAAAGAGGCTTCAAATGCTGAACTGTTTGTGGCGAATATCAAGTACACAATAATCTGTTATTAAAAACCAAGATTTGTCAAATGATTATTTCAATCAAGGATTTAATTTCAATCAATCTTAATCAAAAGATCGTTACAAACATTGACTTTAATAGTAACGACTTTAAAAGGTTGTGATTCGTTGAAAGCTAAAAACAAAATGATTATCTTTTTCTTCCTACTGGGTCCCTGTCATTCAATTTTAATTTTTTATTTCAAGAATATGAGATACCTTATATTATCATGTATAACCAAAGATTATTTTGATTCGAGTACCTAATTGGATGATTTTGAGCTTACTTTAATCAACCTATAATTGTATGTAATATGTATTCTCAGCTAAATAAGAAAAGAGTTTATTTACCTGATCTAGTAAGAAACTAATCCAAGCCATGTGCATATAATAAGAACCATTGAAGTTCATTATTGTAGGACAAGCTGAGAAAGAGTGTTTGCATAATTGAAGCATGTTATACCCAGCAGCTGCAGATGTCACATACACCAAGATCCTAAAAAACATACAAAAATTCCTAATTCAAGATCATGGTATATATTTCCACATAAAATGTGAGAACAAACAAATAAAGAGAGAGAACTTTACTTGAGAGCATCCAAGTCCTTGTAGGTAGCTTTCTTCTTAATCATTAATAGAACAACCTTTGTTTCAGTATCAAAAGCAACTATACAAGCTGTTGATACTAAGAACAATATTGCTGAAACTCTTAGCAAAATTTCTCCTCTAGCCATTCGGAATTCCATTTCTTCAGAGATGAAAATTGTCTAGTACTCCTATATTCTTTCAAAAAAAGAAAGAAAAAAAAACTCTAGTATTCTAAGTTTTAGTGCCAAATGGAGATCATTTATGGCATATACAGTGCCTCCAAAATGGGTGACACTACACAACTGGTTAGAATTAATCCACGGGTATGGTTGATATATATCAATATTCTCAACAGCTACCTAATCCCTATTAATGGTGTTTAATTGCTTACACGTTTCATTGAATGTACTACTCTGAAAGTAGCGTAGAGATGTGAGAGCTTAAAGAGACTGACAGAGAAATAATTTTTTTTTGTTTGATTAATTGTTTTTATTTTAATTGATTTTTTTATTCTTAAAGATTTGTGTAGATATTGTAAAAATAATGTTTATTTCTTTTAAGATACTTTACCTCTATAGTGTAATTATAAATAATATATAATTTTCTTTTACTTAAAAGATAAATATACAATTGTTGAGTAAAAAATATATATCTATAATAAATTGTTAAATGAGTTGTTTTTTAAATAATTGTTTTCATCATTTTTAATTATAATAACTAAATCTTATTTACCAAAACATCTGCAAAATATTAAATATATATAATTTAATAGGCAATGAAATGATGTTTGTTTATGAAATGATATTTTCTAGAATATAAATGTCGACAAATGACTCTTTATTTCATAAGAATAATAGTTAATTTATAAATTTAAAAAATAAAAATATTGGTACCCCTAATTTGCATGTGTATTCCTTTCAATTTAGTCACACAAAAAAAAGAGCATGGTTTTCAATTATGAGGGGTGTAACGGTTCGGTTTAGATTGGTTTTCAGTCAAAAAAATGTCTGAACCGATGAAACCTTCATCGGTTTAGATTGGTTCGGTTTTCACTGTTTTTCAAAAAAGAAGCTGAACCAAACTAATCGGTTTGGTTCGGTTGATCGGTTTATTTAAAAATACAGTTAAAAAAATTCATATTCTCACAAAATATTTCATAGAACTTTGTATAATTGTATTTCATATTTTGTTTTTTCATGTTCTATATTTTTCAAAGAACTTTTTATAATTAACCTTACTCAATACACATCAGTGACATGACATCACACGTGATCAAAATTTTACGCAAATCGTAAATTCTAATCTTCACTAACCAAAATTTTACGCAATGGCATAGAAAATGAACATGGAAAACAATGAAATATAATGAGTATAAATCAATGACATAAACATGATAAAACTAACTAGATGAACGATCTCAGCGGTGACCGGTGGCGATGAACAATGGGTGGTTTGGTGTGGTTGACGGCTAGTGAATGGATTAAAAATTATTTTATGTTTAACTTTGGGTCTAACCATGAGTTTGTGTGAGGTAGGATAAATGGATAATATTAGTAAAATAAGGAGTGTGGTTATCATCAGATTGGTTCATCGGTTTCACGGATCTCGAAATAAAAAACCATGAACCAAACCAAACTAGATCGATTTCGATTGGTTCGGATCGGTTTCAAACCGAACCAAACAAAGTCAGATATTTTTTCGGTTTGGACTTACACCCCTGACGGGAACCCCCTTTTTTTTTGTTTTAATGAAGCGAGGGAGCCCCCTATTAATTGAATTGTATACCCTACATATCTTGTTGTTTAATTATCAAATCTGTCACCGGTTAGAATCTTGCTTGTGTGTCTTAAAGTTATAAGTTAAGGAAATTAAAATTAAAAAATTAAAATTAAGAAAATTTTAATTTTCTTGGTGTAAAATAGGATCCTATCATGTTACTTATGTGTCTTAAAGTTATAAGTTAAGGAAATTAAAATTAAAAAATTAGTATTACTTTTATAAACTAAATTATACTTTGTCTCAAATTTATAAGTTGTTTTGGGATTTGTCCTAAATTATAAGTCATTTTACAATATCAATGAAGTATTAATATTACTTTTTCTATTATAACTTTAACTATTTATTAGTCTCTCTTCTTTCAATTACGGACATTATAAAATGATTTTTAGAAAATTGAATTAACAACATGATAAATAATCTTATAATACTTAAAAAACACTTAATTTATTTTAAAAAAACATTTTACATTGTTTGTAATTTAAAAAATAAAAGTGAGTCCTCTCCTCCCAAACCCTCAATTCAAACACACCCTAAGAGTAATTAAAATAACTTATCACCATCATTGGCACAATTTGTGGATAGAAGTCGATTCAACTTTGATGGCGTATGCTTTTAATAATTCTGCTATCATTCCTTGGAACCTAGGAAACCATTCGAATAAATGTAGGATGTTAACTGCAAATAGATTTTTTTTTTTGCTGATATAGGACTTATAGGCTTACTTTCGAACTTTTGCAAAACTTACGTTAATAAATAATTTTATGTATTATTTATAAGTTTGTTAAGGTATTTTATGAAAAATTATCATATGAAGATATAACTTTTGTTAATGAGAACTTATGTATTAATGTGAAAGCTTGTTTATAAGCTATTTTTCATATGCTTAAAAATAAATTAATCGAAATGGATCTCTAATCTAGATCAATTAGTTGTTTGGTTTGAGCTCGATGTGGTTATTTATGAGTGTTTTGTAAAATGTCTAAATTTAAAATGTCTAATTTTAGGTTCTCTTCCTCTCAAGAAGGTTTTGGTTTAGTCCCATTTTCTTTCTTTTTTTCCTATTTTTATTTGAATAGATTTTGAGGTGCTTGTAGTCTTCGTACTACAACTTCTTTCATACAAATAAAAAGTTCATGTACTTTTGAAGAGAAAAAAAACTTTGTTTGGATTATATTAAGAGTTCCGCAAAGCCATCTTTTCAAAAACAAACAAAAAACCGCAAAGCCTTAAAAATAATGTTATACATGTGAGACATCTCATAGCACTACCTGTAGAAAAAAAATTCTCACACGAAGTTAGTTTTGTATTTGTTGGATCAGACCAAACTCAAATTTAAAATGATATTAGAGTATATTCAAAATTTATCGAGTCACCAATTATTGACATTAGATACAATGTTAATTAATCATACAAGTTGGTTAGACTTATTAATTGCTCGGTTGACAAGGACATGCATTGTTATATGTAAGGACTGAGGTTCAAACGCCGGACACTCCACTTATTCACCTATGTTGCTACTGCTTATGCAAATGTCAATGTTTCCAATAAGTTTCCCTGCTTGCTTGTTCACATATGAACTAAATATGATTTTAATAAATGCTTAAACTCCATTTACATTAACGAGTTACAAAGATTTTTGAACATAATAGTAACTCAAATGACATAGCTCAAAGAATGATGGCAAACAAAAGATGGTTAAAAAAAATGCACACATATGTTACAAGTAATAAACTTCTAAAGGTTGTATTCCTCTTAATTCTTATGACTTTGTACGGACAGTGCATTCTAGAGGGAGACCCTGAGGGAACCGTTTAAGGTCATTGCAGTAATTGTAAATCATGTAATTCGTCTGCACCCATTTGAGTCTTTTCTGATTTGTAGAATCTAGCTGTTGATACAACCAAGCATTGTCAGAAGAAGAGTTGGATTTGCAAGAAGAAATTCCATTGGACAAAACACAACCATTGGCTTTGAAGTTCCTAAAAGAAGCAGTAAATGGAGCTTGACTCCAATCTGTTTTCACAAGTCCACCTCTTGTTGCCCAATCATCAGCATTCCATAAACTTGAATATAATCTCATTGGCTGCTTCTTTGGATATGGAACACCTTCACTTTCCAAGTTCTTGAATTCTCTAATTGGTCTGCCATCAATAGAAAATCTGAAAAGCAAAGACAAATCACATAAGTCAAGTTGATCAAGTTGATCAGAGGATTATGAGATCATGATTTTTTTTTTTTAATTTGGCTAGAGATAATACAATTTTAAAAGTTCTTTTGTAATTTTATATGATAAATTTAGATACCAATTGGTCCATATAATTTGTTCATATTGTGTACATAATTAGTTCATTGGTCCATATAATTTATTCATATTGTGTACACAATTAGTTCTATTCATATTGTGTACACAATTAGTTCCTTTGTGTTTCAAATTTTGCATAGTTATCTCTATTTATTAATCAAATTTAAGGATTGGTCCCTACATATTTTCAAATTTTAAAATTGATTCCTCAACTTGCTTAAAATTTGGCCAAATTTTTAAAAAATTTCATTTGATCCACTCTCTTTTTATATTTAAATTATTATCTCAAGATTTTTGAAATTTATAAAAACGGTACAATAAATAAGCTCTATCTTAATATTGATGTGCTATTTGATTCCTTTATCAAAACAAAAAATTTGAAAATAAAGATTTTGAAATTTAGAAACTTACACAACATGTGCAGGATTCCAGAGAAAAGAATATGTATGAAAACTTGTAGTTGGATCAAACCATAAATAGAATTGTTGCTCTCTGTCCCCTTTGCCTTGGGTATACACATTTGTATGAACTATGTAAGGATCACCACTCAAATTTCCCAAGAATTCAAAGTCTATTTCATCCCACAATGACCCTTCTGAACGTAACTGCAATGTACATGATGAAGAAATTCAAATATTAATTAATTATGATTAAAATCCATAAAAAAAACATCAGACATATTAATAACGATTAAATTAATTAAACTCACATAATAAGCAGTGACTGTGCCAGCTGAATTTCCAGGAACAAGTTTAATTTGCATGTCAATCTTTCCATAAAGATATTGATTATTAGACTGAAAGCCAGAGCCAGAAGTTCTGTCTAAAGACAGAGTAAGAAGCTGACCATTGTTCACAATCTTACCTCTCCCATCTCCCCAAGTGATACCAACATCTTGATATAAGTTTCCAGCAAAAGCTACCATGAAATGTGTACATATTAAAAAAGTTATTACATGCACAAAAAATGAATAAAATGAATTAGAAGCCATTGGACAGTGTATTTTGTGTACGTGAGACAAAAGTTTAATATAATATAATAAATATTGCTTTGTGTGAGAACTTGTGAAACAGAAAATTAGTATACTCTAATTTATAGTAATCTATAAGGGCTTGTGGTTTATGGGAATGTTGTTGGAATAATAATAAAATAAAATAGAATAAAAGTTGGGTTGGTGTGATGAAGTGGGACTTGACAGCTGGACAGCAATCGGTTTCAATAGCATAATAGTGTTAAAATGTTAATGATAGTTTAAGACTTGAATTAAGTGGTGCATTACGTGGTGCTTGTTAGGGTAGACACTACTATTTTAGTTTTAGTTTTACACATGCATACGGCGCAGAGTGATAAGTGATTAGGACTTCCTAGGATTATTCTACCAAACCGAACAAGTGTGTGTGATATTGATTCATAGGATTCATCCAAAGTGCTACAACTTGATCAGTTTAAAATTGAAGTAGCTTCTAGTAGGGTCTACACCACTTTCATCATCCTTTTATCACAACCGTGTAAATTCTAGAAACATGAACCATTAACTTTTTTTTTTTGGTTAAGTTAAATTATCGTTATGAAAACCGATCGAAATTTCACCGACTCTTGGGTAAATAGTCGTGGATAAATGTTGGTCAAATTCTCCCTTCGAAGTCCAACCACATGACCACGTGTGAATTTTGTGATACCGCTTGTAGAAGCAAAGCACCTTGCACAGTCAAATTTTTAAACCGCCTTAATTCTGCAATGCCATCTGTATTCCAAACTCTCATATGATCATTTTTCTTTTATGACAGGCTAACTCTAATGATCCTAATTCTTGTCTACCCTACCATTTAGAATTGGACTAAATGTTTTCTAACACGGGAGGGAAGTGAACATTCTCTTCGTGGGTTATTTATAAGATCATTTTTCAAATAATAATTGTCGTTCACTTTTTTGTTCGATTACAAACGTAAAAAAATAAAGGTGATCTTAACTTGTGTCCTTATGACACATGTTAAGTAACCTAAAAAGATTAATTTTGCAAATGAAAATATAATATGTCAACTTTTAAGAAATTAAATGCACGACTTTTGATGCGCATATTTCTATTATGAGTTTCTTAACATGTACTTTTGAAGACAGAAGTTAACATTGTCAAAAAATAAAAACAACATACTTAGAAATGTCAAACCTTCACAGTCTTCAATTCCGAAATAACAATAATGTAAAGAGTAGTGATATATAGACCACCTTAGGTGGCATACATCTTTTGAACCTCCACACACAATTGTGACGTGTGTCCACGTGTTGGCCACACACAATGAAAGTGGGAATGATGATAAGCTAAAATTCCTAAAATATCCTTACCAAATGGGGGTGTAGACGAGTGGTATAAAAAAAAGTTGTCTTCTAATGTAAAAATTGCCAAAGTTTGGTCAAAAAATTCACGCTATATCTAATATAAATGTTGTTTGACACCAAAAAATTTAACCAACAAATAAACATACACATGCATATTTACAATGGTTCAGATATTGAAGAGGATAGAGTGATTCTAATGGATCAATCTTGTAAATAATATATTGAATAGAATTGTTGATAAAAATCATGATAAACACCTAACAATTGAGCAAAAATTACACCCATTCCCCCTTATTAGGAGAGAGTTAAGTTATTCAATCTCCCTTGTTGTCACGAAATAATGCATAGATTAATGCGATGTTCTAATAAGTAAATATTTTCTCCGTCTCACAATATTATCTCTTTACCGTTTTTTTCCTCTCAAAATAATTGTCACTTTAAAATACCAATACAACCTTTATTATTATTTTTCATTATTATACCCTTATTTATTGAATTTCATCCAACTTAACTACTCCACTAACTAGAATTAATAAAGGTGTTTTAGTAAATGATACTAATTTTACCATCAAAAATTAACACAATTAATCATTTCCTTAATAACTGTACATAAACCTTAAACGACTATTATTTAAAGACGGATGGAGTATTAACCAAAGCTAATACATATGCATTATTTTTATAAGGGGTTGTCAAACATGTGCAATAGGCGTGGCAATGGGGCGGGGTGGGGACGAGTTTTACCTTCCCCGTCCACATACCCTACTCTCATACACTTACCCGCGACCCTACCCATACTCAACGAGGATGAGAAATCGAATCTCATTCCTATCCACGACGGGTTCGGGATCCCCGCCTCATCCTCATCCCCGCAGTGGATAGTTTTTTAAGAATAAAAATCAAAGTATTTTTCAGCCCGGACGCAATGTTGTAATGCATTATCCAACAAAGATATAATGGTGATCGATGACTAAGGTGAAGGAGAAGAGAGAAGTCGAGACTGTAAGATATGGAAGGAGAAAAGATATAGTTATGATAAATTAATGTCATCTGAAGGCTGAGACTCTAATTGTGTGAGTGAAATGATTTAGAGTTTGAGTTTCTACTTATATAAAAGGGGTAATAAATTGATTTTTTACATTCAGAACGAGTTTGAGTATGGATTTGGGGTGGATACCTATATCCTCATTACTCGTCTCATACTTGTGTTTTAAAATCACAACTTACTTCATAATGGTCTATTACCAAGATATCCATTTAAAGTTTTCTATCCTTAGAGCGTCTGCAATGATAGAAAACAAAAAAGAGTCTTTAAATTGATAAACTAATAATTAATGTTACGGTTAATAGTGTTTTAACC
>Ga0315915_1001296_pt1 | contig 29925 bp, 21 predicted proteins | sample MpolbnodulesMG_FD_207738 | JGI IMG/M metagenome (GOLD analysis project Ga0315915, IMG submission 207738) | Medicago polymorpha root nodule microbial communities from Los Angeles, California, United States - branched nodules | ecosystem: Host-associated > Plants > Roots > Nodule | place: USA... | reverse complement strand
ACGCCCTATCAATCTCAAGTCTTAATTTTATAACGTAGATATTTAGGTTGTAAACAAACCAACAAATTACTCTATCAACTTAAAAAATGGTAATTGATGTCGAACAATCCATGATGTCGCACTAGTTCCTGAGGAGACGATACATAAATACTTACTTTTGATATACGTAAATATGCTACATCACCCACCAAAAAAAAGTAAAATCACCAATAGTTGAAGTGTGTATATATATATATATATATGGCATTTTACAAAATTTAGAACTCATCAAATATGACTTCAAACATTACTAGATTTGGACAACGGTTTGGAAAATATTATTTTGTATGGTAGTGTACATTACTATATATGACAGTTTACATTAATAGAAAATATTGAAGTCCCAGACCATGATTTGGACAATGGTAAGTTGTTTTTCTTGAACTCATTCATTAAGAATTTTTTTCTTAATATTATGTGTTGCATTAATTTATATTTTAGCATCTCATCATTTTATTTTTAATTCAAGGATCAATTCAAGAAAATATTCACCATTTTGTTTTTTCTCCATTGTTGTTCAATAATCCTTCCACTGTTTTTTCTTCATTGTTGTACAATGAACCTTCCACTTTTTTTCTCCATTGTTGTTTGAAATCATTTCTTGTTTCATTGATTCTTTGGTTTTTTCCATTACATATATAGGTATTTCCTTTTTCATGGAATAACGTTGGGTGTTTTTTTCATGGAATAACATCAAGCATGGTTAATGTACATATTTAAAGAGCCAAAATTGTGGAACTCTATGAATTGGAACAAGCCGAGTAGTTTTTTGCGTTTATTAGTAGAAAACATTTTGTGGCCTAGGTAAAATGCATCTAATGGAGTAAGAATTGGATTAGGCTATAATAATGGACTATGCAATTAATGTATAAGTTGTGGTTATTGAGAGGTTGAGGGTATAATTGATATATTACAACCTTAAACTCTAAAAGTGACACTTAAATATGAACAATTTTTGTTGTTGTAAATGTGACAGTTAAAAAGGAATGGAGGGAGTAGTGTTTATGGTTGTTATGTTTTGATCATATGGAACCAAAGACAACATTGGTTTTTGTATCATGGTAGACATTTCATTGGTTCTGATGAAGAATTGGACTATGTAAGAGGAGAATTTTGTGTGGGAAGACATATGAACTGATTACATCATTCATTTTATGTTCGATGATCTTGTTAAAAGTTGTGCTCGCTATTTCAAGATTTCACACTTTAGGAGTTTCGATTATGAGTTAGGTTTCAGAACTAGCTTGTTTGAAGTGGTGAATGGCAATGATATAATTGGGATGGTGAACATTGCTACCAAATCCAACAATGAAGTTCACTTGTATTATGAGCACGATATGGATGATCCTATCATTGATGATTCAGTTCCAACAACACTACTCATTCAAGATGACAATATGTTTATTTTTTATTATTGATCTTATAAGTTCGAGATAAAGTCTTATATTGAATAAAAGACTAATGTTAAACAACACATATAAACGAGAAGACTTATGTACCTAGTGTAATGTGAGAAGACTCAATATCCAATCTAAAAACCGATTAATTTGTGACATCAATTTTACTGTCCACTAGCAATGAGTAAATTAAAGTTAGAGTAAATTCTTATATATTTTTATCTTGTATAAAAATAGTTCAAACATGAGATCTAAAGATAAATATGTGGCACACACTTATTTTATGGTTAAAATTTAAAACATGAAATCTAAAGATAAATATGTTAGCAAACAATTGAATTCAAAACCTTTCAAACTAATGATGAATTGATGTGAAGAACCTAGTTTAATTACTAGATAAAAATTCTTGGTCAACCTAACTTAATTTTCAACCAAAATTCAAAATTAAAAACACTTTTTTCCATAAGAACCGAAGGGTTAACCAAAAATAATCAAATACTCCCTTCATTCTAAATTGTATGACGTTTTGGGCATTTCACACATATTAAGAAATGTAATTAATATTGTGTGAGAAAAAGATATTATGAGTTATTTTACAAAATTGTCGTTAATAAATGATATGAGAAAGATAAATGAAAGAATTGAAAAAAGAGTATTAAATAGTTAATGATATACTCCCTCCGTCCCAAATTATAAGAAAAAAAAGTCATTTTCTTTGTCCCAAATTATAAACAAAAAAGACTAACTTTTATCATATTTAATTATGTTTTTTCAAAAAATCATTTTTTTCAAGGAGAAATTAAATGCAATTTGCATTCATTATGCTCTCTCTTTCATTTTCTCTATAACTAATACTACCTTCGTCCCTAAAGATAGGAGTCTTTTGCCAAAATTACGGAGATTAAGAAAGTTGGTTGTAGTATTAAATTTGTATATAATTTCTATTGTTTTTACAATTTTATCCTTAAGAGAGAGATGATTTATGTTTTCAACATAATATTTATTATTGATTGAAGCAAAAGATCCAAAATAAATAAGGGTATGTTGGTAAAGGAAAAATTAATGTACTTGTAAATACCAAAGAGGTCTTATAAAAAGGGACAATTTTTTTCTTCCAAAAGAGTCTTATAATTAAGGACGGAGGTAGTAATCAATAAAAATTATTTTTACATCTTTCTATGAAACTTATTCTAAGGATAACACAAAAAACTATACTAAAAACTACTCCCTCCGTCCCATATTATAAGCAAAAAAAATAAAAATTACACTTATTAAGAAAACTAAAACATACTCCCTCCGGTCTCAAATATAAGAAAATATTCCTTTTTAGGTTCATTGAATAATTAATGTATCTGCTTTACAATGTAGACCAAATACATTAACTACTCAATGAACCTAAAAAATGAATCTTTTCTTATATTTGAGACCGGAGGAAGTAATAGTTTGTAACATAATTTTTTGTCTTATCTTTGAAATAAGTTTTATAGGAAGATGTAAAAATAATTTTCATTGGTCTTTTTTGCTTATAATTTGGGACAAAGAAAATGAGTTTTTTTTTATAATTTGGACTTGGGAGAAAAATAAATTTCTTCTTGTTTACATAATTACAATCATTATTTCTGTCGTTTATCCCTCAAGTCCTCTTTTGTACATTAGAGGAACGGGATAGTTATTGGAAAATGATGCAAAAGTATGTTGGCTCTGATATCACATCAATGGTGACACTTCCAGTTATCGTTTTTAGTTTTCTTAATATGTGTGAAAATACTTTTTTGCTTATAATTTGAGAGAGAAATGAGTAATAGAAAAAGTAATATAAATATTTCATTGATATTGCAAAGTATATTTTGGGGAAATAAATTTCTTTATCTAAAATGATACAATTTGGGACGGTGGAAGTAAATGTGACGCAATTATAAATTTATAAGCAACCGGATCCAAGGAAGTGATATCCTCGTCATTCCAACGCCATAACAGCAATACTTGTTCCTCCCAAAAGCCGCCAATTTGGATTCTCACCGTTCACACGCTCTCCACTAAGCGCGTGTTACACAAACCCCACCCCTCTTTGATTTTTCTAACGTCTTTTGTTTCGTCATAAATCAAAGACTTTTCAAACTCTAAAACCGCCAACGAAAAATCCCAACTTTTCTTCGCTGTTCTCTCTATAAATTATTAATTCCATTATTCTATTATTCTTATTCCTAAAGTTATTGTTATTATTATTGTTCATTCATTATTTTATTTGATATTATTCCCATATTTTAATACCCATTTGGATCGTTAACTTTAGATCCAAATTCATCAAAAAAATTCACTTTTTTCAATTGGGTTTCTATTTTCATAAGGTTTTTCACCGATTTCCATGGCACCAATGGATCCTAAACAAACTACTGCTTCTAGTAGTAGTGGTGGTGGTTTCTTTGCTTCTATTGCTTCTACTTTCTCCAATTTTGGCACTTCTGTTTCTAAATCCGTTACTGGGTATTTTTCTTATCACTCCATAATTTCAAACTTGTTCAATTCATCTTTTTTTGATTTTTTGCAATTTTTATTTATGTGGGTTGCCTTGAAATCATCAATTTCCCCTTTTGCTGGATCATGGAAGTGATTATTGTTTTGGATGATCATCTTTCAAAATTGGGTTTTTTTTATATGTATTATGATGTATAATTTTTTATTGGTGTTATTAATACTCCAGCTGCTGGGGAACGGACCTGGTAATTCAGAGTTCGGGCCCAGCAGTAAGTAAAGTCTGATCAAGAATTGTTTCACCTAGAAATCAAGTTTGGATTCTCCCGAACGACTCGTCTTCGGGGGAGCTAATTAATCACTTAAATCCAACTTCTTAGTTTTTGATGTATAGTTTTTACATGTGTTAGCTGTTTTAACACTTGATAGATGTGTGATAAGCTATTGTGTTTTGAAGTTTGTTTTGATGTTTAAGTATTAGTGGATTTGTAGTTTGGAATTATTTGAGTTATTTCTCCTGGTTTTTGTTGGTTTGGTTTAGTTTAATGAGCTGATTAGATTTATGTTTTTGATTATTTTGTGATGTTGATTTTTAGTACTCCTGAGGGATTGGAAGTTGTTAATCCAGAAGGAGGAACTGAAGATGCTGAAGAGGAAGCTAAGAAGGGACGATGGAAAGATGAGGTATAGCATTACTTGTCACCTATGAAGCACTGACACTAACACAGACGCGTTGACATTGGTATTAATATGAGCAAATTAAATAATTGAATGTAACTACATGTGTGTGTAGAACGCGAACGCCTGACACACCTTCAATTTGAAATGTCGGTGCGACATAGCTTATCATAATCTTTGTGTTGTATTTATGGTACAGTCAAAAAAATATAAAGTCACCAATCACAAGGCTTGCATTCATGAGTGTATGAGTAAATTATGTTGACCAATAAGGAATGAAAGAATGAATCTGTCAAATTACCCTGTGGTGATGAAAGCAATCTAGATTATATGATAAAGACAAAAAATTTGGTTTCTATTTTTGTTGTTAGAGATGGGAATGTGCATATTGAAACATGGTGTTGTCTACTTTGTACTTCAATCAACCTATGAGCTCTTCTCTGCATGTTAAAACAGTGTTCTCAATTGCGGATCGTAGAAAATATTAGTTTGTTCAAATTCAGCTACAATACAGTGCTATAGGGCCACTGCACCCGCTATTTGAAAAAACTTTGTACGAAACAGCGTATCACGGAACACTAGTGGATTGTTCAAATTCCGCTACGCAATGACCGCAAACAATGGCAAGCGGATAATATGTCATGCAAACCGACGGCGACATTGATTATCTGAACATATTTATTTATCTCATGGTGGACTTGGGAGAAAAATAAATTTCTTCTTGTTTACATAATTACAATCATTATTTCTGTAGTTTATCCCTCAAGTCCTCTTTTGTACATTACAGGAACGGGATAGTTATTGGAAAATGATGCAAAAGTATGTTGGCTCTGATATCACATCAATGGTGACACTTCCAGTTATCGTTTTTGAGCCAATGACGATGCTACAAAGAATGGCTGAGGTTTGTGTTATATCACATATGTACTTTGTTGCATTTGTTTCGTGCTATTATTACATCTGAACGAGTTATTTTAGCAAATGTTCTATATGTTAGAAACTCATTGGGTGTTATCTAATTTCACAGCTCATGGAGTACTCTTACCTATTAGATATGGCGGATGAGACTGATGATCCATACATGAGGCTTGTTTATGCCTGTAAGCATCATTTCACAGTCACTCTCTCCCCCCCCCCTCTCTCTCTATATATATATCACTTGGAAAATAGCAGTTTGTTCAAGTTCCGCTACACTACAGTATTAACCTGAATTTGATAATACTTTGCACTAAATCATGTATCGCGGAAAATAGCTGTTCACCTAAGTTCCGCTATACTGTATCACACATACACATACATTTGGGCATACATTGCCTGCAATATGACCTTGTAGATGATTTTTGCAGCATCATTCTTTATATCTGTATACTATGCCTATCAACGAACATGGAAACCATTCAATCCAATTCTTGGCGAGACTTATGAAATGGCTAACCATGGTGGCATGTCATTTATAGCAGAGCAGGTGTGTTTAATGTCCTGTTTATTTTCTTTCTTCAGTTATTTTAAAGAAAATGCCGATTTCACCAAGTTTACATGCCTCTCTTTGTCATCTATTTTTTTACAATGCCTCTGGAATATGCATAGTTTTCACAGTTATTTTGTAATTCTCTTATATTAAGTATGATTTTTACTCTTGTTCACTTATAAAAACAAATTGCTACAGGTCTGTCATCACCCTCCAATGAGTGCCGGGCATGCTGAAAATGAACATTTCACTTATGATATAACATCAAAACTGAAAACCAAATTTCTTGGCAACTCGGCTGATGTATATCCTGTTGGAAGGTACTCTCGTTGTTCCTTTTTAGTTGTCGTTTTAAGGCTATTTATACATATCAAGAAAACCAATAGATTTTGTTACTTTTGATTGAGTTATTGTTTTTTTCCTTTTGTATAATAATCTTAACTGTTTATCACTCCACATATTCCTCTCTCTGCAATAAGTTGTTCAAGGTATTATTGACAAAACAACAGATAAAAGAGGAACTAAGGGTGTAATACTTATTCTGTCTTTCATCTGTTATTTAAGTTTGGGGATTGTTAGTGGCTTCATATGTTCACTCAAAAAAGGATTAATTGCCAATAGATCACCGTCACACATTTATTATCTTTACTCCCTCTGCAACATGGGTTTTAAACTGTGTATTATATGGATAAGGAGGTTTGGTATGTTTTACTTCAATTTAATCAGTATTTTTTTTATTTTTTTTGTAATGTTGGATATCTATGTAAATTCATTTCTTTAGTAATCATTTTTGTAGTTGTTGAATGCATATATAAACGTGCTACTACTTATCTGGATGCAGGACACGTGTTACACTCAAAAGAGATGGTGTGACGCTTGATTTGGTGCCTCCACCTACAAAAATTAGCAACTTGATTTTTGGACGAACTTGGATTGATTCACCGGGGGATATGGTCCTGACAAATTTGACTACAGGGGACAAAGTTGTGCTTTATTTTCAACCGTGTGGCTGGTTTGGGTATGACTACTTTCTCCCAAATTATCGCTTATTTCTACAGCATACATTCACTTCACCTGTAACCTACAGTATATGAACTGGATGGATTCCATAGTCCATACTGTAGCAGCCAGTAACTTCTTATTTATGCATTGCATTTGTTTTAGTTTACTTGTGGCTACGCAATTCAGTGTGCATATGTAAGTTTTTTTTTGCTATAAATGATGTTATTTTTATATCCCTAATCTAATGTAATCACTTTGCATATTTGTTTGCCAATTTCAGCTACTTGCTCCATATGTGAACTATTAGTTTCATACTTCTTTAGTAACTTAAATTTAAAAGGCATTTACATTTTGCAGAGCTGGCCGATATGAAGTGGATGGATATGTTTATAATTCCTCTGAAGAACCGAAGATTCTAATAACTGGAAAATGGAATGAAGCTTTGAGTTATCAAGTTTGTGACCCAGAAGGAGAACCACTTCCAGGCACTGAGCTCAAAGAGGTTAGTAGTTCAACTCTTTCGTCAATGTTATGGTCATATAGGTGATATGCTATCGCCTAATAGCACACTCTTTTAGATTACATTTTTACGATTCTTCATGAAATTGTAGTAAAAATTTGTGACTTCTCATTAAGCCTGATATGCTTTGGAAACAAATTTTAGTTAAGTGACAAATTTTCGAAGTTTGTTTGCAAACCATATGATGCTTTGGAGTTAATTAGATTGGGATATATGACTGGTTTAGTTCCCGTAGACAAATTGAATCCACTAATTCTTACTGAAGTCAACTATAACTTGATACATTTGTTTGAATTCTTAGTTATGGAAATCAGAAAATATACTATACAAAAGGCCTGTTTGGATTAACATCCTAATTAAGAGCTTATAGGATACACGCTTATTATATAAGCATTCAAGTGTAAGCTGTTTCTGTAACTGTTTTTATCATAAAAAAAATGTAAGCTATTTCTGTCACTGTTTTTATCATAAAAAAAATGTAAGCTAGTTCTATAGTCGAAGAGAAAATATGGTCAAGCCGTTCCATATAAACAATAGGCTGTTTTCATAAGTTAACTTAGAAAGCATAACGGCATTAGCTGAATACTAATTGTATTTTATATGTCATAAATTATTTCCATAAGCTCTCCCAAACTCTGTCAAGTGTTAGTAGATAAGCCCAAATAATTTGTTCATAAGTTAATCCAACACTAACAGAGTGTCTTCAGGAAGTTTTTAAACTAGTATATTTTGATAAATTTCTTCACTCAAGTCTTGACTCCTCATTCTTCATTGCATGTACAATTGTATGATTTTAAGGATATGATGTATCGTGTCCCTGTTTTGTGTGATTTACTATTTCCTCTGCAAACTCGTAAGTATTTTTAATCAAGTTGTTCCATTCTGCAGGTTTGGAGAGTTGCTGAAACTCCTAAAAAAGACAAATTCCAATACACCTATTTTGCGCACAAGCTTAACAGCTTTGATACTGCTCCCAAGAAGTTGTTGCCATCAGACTCTCGTCTTCGTCCTGATAGAATGGCCCTTGAGAAGGGCGACCTATCCGTGTCCGGCAACGAGAAGAGCAGGTAACTAGCTAACTAACCAACTACAATTCACCCTCTCTACAAACCAAAGATGACAAAAGGGGTTCAAAGTGTTGATTGTTCTCTTACATTATGTGCACTTAAACTTATTTTTCAGTTTGGAGGAGAGGCAAAGAGCTGAGAAGAGAAACCGAGAGGCCAAGAACCAGAAGTTCACTCCTAGATGGTTTGATTTGACAGAGGAAGTAACTCCAACACCTTGGGGTGAATTGGAAGTTTACCAATACAATGGTAAATATACAGAACACCGCGCTGCTGTAGATAGTTCTGATTGTATTGAAGAGCCTGAAAGTAGACCAGAATTCAATCCTTGGCAATTTGATAATTTGGAGGCTGAATAGGCATTATTGTGGAATTCTTCCTATTTTTTTAACTGTCATTTTGTTATTATAAGTTTGTAATGTATCTCTTATTCGAATGCTTGATATTTGATCTGTTTTATTGGGGCTGTGTTATGTTGTTGTAGCATTTGATCAATTAATATTAGCTTTGTTAGTTCAATCCATTTTGTATGGATAAATGGTACTCCCTCCGTTCCTTTTTAAGTGTTTTTTTAGGGTGAATTTTTCGTTCCTATTTAACTGTCTTTTTGGTATTTTAAGGGTATGATTTGTCAATTATACCCTTTGACAATTACTTTTATCTTTTTCAATAAAACTAATTAATGCTATCTATTAGAAAAACTAAAGTTCGTTTTTTAAACAAAGTTTTTTTTTATTTTTTAAACAAAGTTTGTTTTTTCTACACAAAGTTTATTTCTTGTTTCTGTCAAAAGAAAAAGTTTATTTCTTGTTATCTTCAAATTTAAACAAAATTTTGTTCCAAACAATGGTTTCAAAAAGAGTCATAATTCTATAAATAAGATGAGTAGCGATTGTTAACAATTTCGAGTGTGACTCTAGCATTGGTTGAAGCCATAGTTGAAGTCTCAACTTTGATTAAAGGAGGTGGAAGAAAGTTAATTTTTTCTTAACTTTTGATTAATGTGAAGTTGGAATAATTTTTATATTGACTTAAAATAATTAAATGATGTGCACATTATTTAGAAAATTGACAATTGTTTGTTAAGAGAGAGAGTACGCAAAAGAAAAAAGAAATTTGTTGGAGAAAAGATAATAACTGACAATCGTTTGTTACGAGAGAAAGATAACATATTAAATTTATAAGTGTGTGCAAAAAATAAGAATTTATTAGTGGATTAAAATGAGGGTATAATAAGAAGATACTGCGCAAAAATACATATCACTATTTTTGTGTTAATTTTCTACAAAGACACTTAAAAAGGAACGGAGGGAGTAGTAGTCATCTAGAGCTATCTTCTTTGCTACACACAAACGCACCATGTAATTCTTTAGCTATCTTCAAATGTTGATGTGATACAATGTTTCTAAATATCACACTATGCCGTATCAACAGCCTAATGCTAACCCTATCACCCATTATTTTTGTCAATGTCAGTTTTATAATTTTTTAAATATAAATAGTTCATTCCGTAAGATCACACTATACACTATGCCCTATCAAGTTGCATTCAATTTCACAAGTCTTATATTTGACAAAATTGAAACCGTATATAGAAACAAGATGGATAGTGTAAGTTTAAAATAGCCCCCATATCACACATACATAACTTATGCCTAGGTTAAAATAAAGGAAAACTAGGAAAAAAGAAAAGAACAAAACAAAGAAAACAAAAATATAAATGTGAGGTCATTCAAAATATGATGTGATCTTTGTATAAAGTAGTTGAAGCTCCGGCAACAAAAATTTCATTCCATCTTTCTCCTTCATTCAAGAAACTAGTAGCTATATCAAATTCATTCAAATCAACACCCATAATAATCTCACACATAATGCTCCATAGAGAAGATGACCATAAAGATTATAAAAAGCAACCGAGAACAATTCAAGGGAAAGCAAAACACATGGTCCTCAATTTAAAGCAAACAACCATCCCATAATTAGGGTAGGGATATTGCACACATATAAACAATAGTAACAACCACCACCACTAGTCATACTATTAGCTCCAAAGCAGATAAAATGTAAATGTTCATTTTCTGTGAGCCATTTTTCACCAATAAGTCTATTTTTTTTTCTTTTCTGTTTGTTTAAAATAGGACTTAAATACATGTTTTAACCCTTTATTTTTGGGTGATACACATATTTAGTCCTCAATTTTCTAAATCTGAAAATATAGTTCCCCTATTTTTGAAAATTTTCCACCATTAGATTTTGAACTTATTTTTATAGATGTGTCATGTTGAATATTAAGCTAACAAGTAAGGGATGATCCTTTAAAAAAATAAGGGATGATATAACAATGCATATTTTTAGAAAATCTAAAATAGTCCCCCGATTTAAAAAAAAAATATGAATTTTTTTCAACAGCTAAATTTGAACTTATTTTTATTGACATGTCACATTGAATAATAAGCAAACAATGCACATTTATGAAATGCCACTCGATGATTTGACAATGCATTTTTTTTTTGGCTTTCTTTTTTACTAGTTAAAAGTTATTTAAGGCATAGATCGGAGTACCAAGATATCACATGATAAGCACATGCAAACTATGTTGACATTTCAAGGCAACTCATCTATCATTTACAACACCCAAAATATATTGAAATAAAATAAAGAAAAATAATTAGCTTGGATACTAAACATGGGGTTTGAGTCGGGCTTGCTAACTGCACAACTTAATCTATAAGTTAAAAGTAGATTAAAAATGTCCTCGTAAGCTTAACTTAGTTGGTAGGGACAATATATAATATATGCAAGGTAAAAAAGGAAAGACAAAATATTGAGATAGACCTGACAAAGTAAAAAAGGACCTTTTTCTACATTTTTTTCATATAAGTTTTATTTATTAAAACAATATTTTTATAACATGAAAAATAAAATAAGATGATTTAATCTACACATGTATTTCAAAAATTCAATGGTGGATTTTTTTTTGAAACACTATATTTTAGGATTTGAAAATGGGGATACTAAAAGTGTGAATCAGTGTAAATAAAGAAACCATAAGTGCAATTAAGGCAAGATATTTTCTCCCCCATTTCTCAATCACATTATAATATATATCTTGTGAGAATTCACAATTTGTTGCATGAAAAAAATTCAGAACATGTTAGACATTGCCTCCCTCCAAAAGAATATTCTCCATCAATATTTTTTTTTAAAAAAAAGATCTGCATTTTAAGTTTAACTTTTTGCATATGCAAAGTGATCTTGGTATTGAATGCCAACATAACCAATACCCCACGAGAGGAAATCAGTATTGTTTGTTTGAATCACCCTAAGATATACTTCGTGAAACATATGGCCCTCTAGTTGCATCATCTTAGTTGTTTCCAGAACAATGTTTTTTCTTTGATACGTGGTTGTCGAACAATTTGAGGAGACTGAGTAGAAAGAGTATTCTGATTCTGGCTCGTTATTTTGTCACCTTGTAGTTCAGATGAAGTTCAATGAATAAATAATAAAATCTTATTGAATCATGGTATTAAATATAAAGAAGTCAAACCTTGATCATACATGTTCCTCTTCAAGTATGTATCGTTACTTAAATTCACGAGAACTACTATTTTTGAGTACAAAATGTATATCACACGAAACACCAGAATACAAAAGTCTTATCATTATTAATAACATACTTCTTCTTTTTGTTGATGCAATAACACTCTTCTATTGTAATATTGTAATATGTAAACACTTGTACGACTGGAAAAAAAAATAGTGTCTTTATAAAAAGTAAATAAATTCTGAATTTGATATTTAACACAATACAAGATAGTAGGTGTGAAATAGCCTAATAAAACAAAGTCGTGTTTCGTGGAATTGAATTTTGTAAAAAACAACATTATCCTAAATTCACATCCTGAAATAAGTAGAGACCATATTGCATTAGGTGGTATCGGTTGCACAAACGAAACACTTAGTGGCTCCATGGATAACAAGGTGGATCATATACCATTTCAGGCGGTAGTTTGAGAGTGTAGCTAAATAAAGACCATGTATCGCATGAGGAGGTAGTTAATCAAGTTAATCTAACTAACTAAAGAATCACATGTGGTTACAATTTTATGTATCGGTAAAATGTGTCTTTTGAAATTGATTGAGTCCAGTCGTATAGATACTAGTATTTAAACTCGTGTGTTTACACGGATTTATTTATCGTCGATATACAAACATAACATTTGTGTAAAAAAAAAAAGTTTTTTTTTAAGAATAAACCTATGTTCCACAAACATGTCATTACTTAAGTAAAATCAAAGGAACATAAACTACTTTATTCACCCGTACGGTCTGATTATTACAATGTCACGATCATAGATATTAACATATATTTGTATTTATGTTCTTAAATCATTTAATACAGTACATGTAATGTTATACAGTTTCTTAAAAAAAATAATATTGTTATACACTTATATGCGTAAAAATAAAATAATCAAAACACGTGTAACAATCCTTTCAAAAGAGTCCCTCAAAAAAAAATTTTCCTTCCAAAAAAAGACACACGTAACAAATTAACACAAATTTTCATGCATCACACCGTTTAAATCGTGACCACGTTATTGTTGTAATAGTATCCAAATATCTTCATTGGTTTAATTTTTTACAGACAATCTCATACTCGCTATAATGATGGATATGTTAGTGATTGGTGAAGGATACGATGAATACTTTAGGATAGTAAATAAAGAAAATAAATAAAGGACCAAATGCTTATCTTTATGATCAGATACTGAAATCCTGTATTTTTTAGTGCATATATACACTTTTTTCCCCATGTTTGGATCAATGATATATTTGTTTCCCGTGTTTGGATCAATGAAATATTTTCTTATATATATGTTTCTGTGTGTAGGGCAGGACATTGGTCGGTTTTGGTCAGATTCGGATATTATGCACTCCTTTCACACTAAAGTCATGCCCTTAATGTGTGAAAGCTGTATTTTTTATGCTATGCTTTCAAACTGATACACCACAATATATGTGTGTTCTCTGCATCAACCTATACATAGCTTAACTATTTCAAAGGAAACTATGCCATACATTTAATGTATAGAAGACTTTGCAATTGCTTGTAACAATTATCTTTGACTGGACACACCCACACGTGGTGGGGCTAACAATTTTGATGCACCAACTTTGTTGTTTTATGCGTTCATGAATTTAAGGATAAACTAAGAATGATGAGGGTGATGTTGTCAAGTATGGTGTACCTTTCTTTTAGGTTGTTGTTCGAAAGTGATGAACATAGATCTGTGCCTTTTTTTTCGGAATGAAATTGAAGATAAATTAGGGGTGATACTAATGAGAATGATGATGAAATTATAGAGTATGATGAACTCAAGATTTCAATTTCCCACATTCATGAGGTTGATGATAGTGATGATGATGAAGAAGATGATCTAAAGTATGATGATGATGACGACGACAACGACAACGATGAGGAGGGTGACCCTAGAACTAATGGATGAAGATGAAGCTATTTACATAAATAAGGATCATGGTGACAGAAAACAAAACGAAAAATAAATATTTGTCAAAATTATGTTGAAATCATTTCTTTTCTCTTGTGTGCGAGAGTAAATGAGAATATATTAATTTAGAAACTATCATTGATCGATACATTTGATGTAAGTATGCAATTCATGTTAAGTATTTGAAACTATCCTAAAGGGGATTCACCAATTTACACATTTACATATAATTTACATAAATGGATGGAGGCGAATCCAACCTAAAACTTAGTGCGTCTACACACGTTTGGATTTTTTGTGTGTGAAACTTTCATCATCTTCATATTCTTATTGTTCAAGTTATTTCTACAGTCCCATAACACAAGATCTAACAATTTTAAGTTCGATTTATGTTTGTGATAGCTCCGCGATAATTATTTCCACCATAATAAAGCCCTTTATCTATTCACTTTGGATTGCGCATGAACACTCTATAAATATAATCTAAGTCTTTGATAAAAGGTAGCCTACACATTCACACCCACGTAGATATGTACATAAAAATGTCTCTCTAACACGATGTGTCTATTAAGAGCTCAAAGTTCATCCTCACATTAAACACTACCATATGTCCATAGTGACGAAAAATGTAGTGTGTATATATAGAAGTATTCACATGACTTCATTTGACCACTAATAGGGTATCCACCATATTTGTCTTCACTCAAATCCACTCTATCAACGTATCTTAGACAACTTTCCTGAGTAATTCCTTTTGCAAAACGATCTGTATATATATTTTTTTCTTTCTCACCATTCAAATACTTAAGTGCATAACATCATTTTCATTAAGATTCGAACAACATTATCTCATGTCCTTTTGCAAAAGGATCTGTAATTTTTTTTTAATTTTTTTTCACTTTTCACACACTCTAGCGAGATAACATCATTTACGATAAGTTTCTAACATCATTGTCTCATATCCTTTCGCAAAAGGATATGCACTTTGTTTTTCTCACTATTCACATAGCTTGTATATTTTGATCACAATGAATTTAAAAGGTTCAAATCTCTTCAACAAAAGTATATTAGCCAATTTAAGTCGTTCAATCATTATGCTTCTTGATTTGAAAATTTAAGAGTTAGGAATTCTGATTCCATTTTTGGACTTCACTATGCACTTTTACTTTGTATACATTGCTATAAAATATACAAGTACCTCCCAGTTGGATATACCTTATCTTTATTCGAGATCCATTCACATCATAAAATCATTTAAAGTTGAACAATCAACAAAATGTAATTTCCAATTCATTACACCCTTTAGATATTATAGAAAACATAATTGACCATCTGAATGATCATTGTTGAAATTATCAGTTTCTATACTCAATCTACTCATTATACCACATACAATGTCATTTCTAACAGAATTCATAAAATACACAACACAATCAATCACAGTAGAATTGAGAGAATTTCTTTTGAAATTCCACTTACCATCTATGAACTTGCTACTTAAGAAAAATTTACTCAATTCAAACTGTGTTTAATGTAGTAATGTTTGATTGCCAAAAATAGAAGTTTATTTTATCACAAAAAATGTCACAACTATATTATTAGAAAACATAATGTTTTGAATAATATTAGTTGCACATTAGTTCATAAAATATTTTGCTAGAAGATTTACCGCCTAATCCATGCTAGAGTTGATATAACAACTAACTCACAATTAACCCGTAGCTAAATCTATTTGTTAGAGACTAACTTCAAATTTTAATTAGCTAATCCCATACTTTATTGTAGTGGATTTTATGGATGGTAGTTCGAAAAGCAATTAAGAGCACAAAACTATTATTTTTTACAACATCAATTTAATTTTGTTATTATTCTTTTTGAAAAATCTCCAACTTAAGGAAATGAAATAATAAAAGCACATTTCAAGAGAAAAAATAGCTAAAAAATGAAGGAATAAGTTTAGGGAGAAAAAATAGAAATTAACCAAAGTGTAGGCAAAGAAAGTGGAGCATCAATGATTTTTATAATAGCAAGTCACAATTTAAGGAAATGTTGTTTGAATTAGAATAGGTCAATTCAATTAAAATTGAACAAGAAAACATTCTCTTTGATTTTGTATTAACAAAGTAATAGATTGTTACAAACTCATACTTACTATAACATAGCATTTTGTTTTTGTTGAAGCTTGTCACTTTTCACGTTTCATCATCAAAATCTTCTTTCCTTCATTCACTTTCCTCTTCTCATGTATATCCACACAATTTTTTTTTACCCTAAATTTGTATTGACAAAATGTTATTTTAAAAATATATGCAGGACATTTTAATATTTAATTAAAAATTTTTGTTATCCTATTTTTAGATTAATAATATTTTTTTTAATTAAAAAATTTAACACTTTAAAATTAGAGAATTGTGACTTGACCCATATAAAAATTGGAAATGAATTACAAATGTAATCTTTTCTGAGGCATTTTACTAAAAATTATTTTGTAAAGCTAATACATTAATCAAAATGTCATAGAAAACACAATGTATACCACAACATGTATTATTGTTTTTTGTTTGGTAATAAAGTAGCAAAAACTACATGAAACTCTAACATATAACTTCCTAATCATAGGTTTGAATACAAGTGAATACGTCCAAACTATCAATATCGACATTATTAATTGAGTTAAGATTTACATACATTTCATTTTATGTATTAAAAAAAAGTTTATATAGAAACATTTTTTTTTCTTTATAATCATGCTATACTTTTCTTTTCTTGAAAATATTCTTTGTTAAATAATTGTCCACCCTTAAATTTATCTCCTTTCATCGATTAATCTAATTAAATCTAATTAAATTATTTTCTTCTTTCCCTAAAAATAAAATGAAATTGTTGTCTTCTTCAACAAAACTTCTATAATGATGATAAAAAGCACATAATTTTTTCTCTCAATATCATGTACTATATTTGGGGTTTTTTATTGTTGGACATTTTAAAATTCAAAACAGTAACTTATGTAACTTGTGGTTCTCTCATTGCAACTACATACATATATAGTTGCTTTTACAAATATCACTTAAACAAGAAAGCTTAACTATGATCATGAGGCATATAAATTTGTATGACATACATTTAAGTATTGGTTTTTATCAAACATTACTTTATTATATATCCAACAATTTCATTATAGATTATTTTTGTTTATTAATTGACATTATATTTTTTTAAAAGAAATTTTGACACAAAATCTATACATTACCATTAGAAATATATTTTTACTCTAATGGCATAAAATGTTTTTATATATACATTCAATAAAACCACATTATATTGTAATTTTATTTTTGTAGTTTACAAAATAACTACGTAATAATGAAACATTGTAAACTTTTATGCGATTATTTTTAAAAAAAAATCAAATATTTGATAGATAATAGATACAATATATGATTATTTTTTAGGGGACATAGTTTTCTTTCTTGAAAGGATATATAGTTAATTTAACAAGGGTTAAAATATACAATCACTTTGCATTTATGACATATATATAATATTTTTTACACATGACTTACATGACTTTAAAAGTTATTAATACATGAAGAATGAAGATAATATATTATTTTACTATCTTTCAATTTTTTTTATCAGATATATATTGGTGGTTGGTGTATGCCGGTGGTGGTGTTCTTGGTGATTAATATACATGACTCCAAATGTCATATTTAATACATGAGGATGAAAGATTATTAAAAAAAAAATGCATGAGGATGAAAGATAATCAATAGTGTATGATTTATTTCATATTCAAAATTAATTTTTTAATTTAAACTTAATGATACGTGAATTGCGTTTTTATTAATATTCATAACAATTAAATTTCTAAATTTAAAGTAAAATTCTCAATTCTACTTTAGATTGAAATTAAATTATTGATATTTGAGTATCTAAATAACTACATAATTATCCATATGTTGAACTATGAATGAATATATGTATAAATTTTGTTGCAACATACAAATTAAATTCTATTTGTGTTTTTTGCTTGGGTTACAATATTATACATACAAAGTTTTCATCGACGCTTTATGATGACAAATCTTCGTTGGAGAACAATCTTTTACCACTTTGATAAATCTATTGCTCGTAATTAAATTTGTAATATTACTAATATATGGGCTAAGGGACCAACATAGTGTAGCACAAGTGTATATATTTTGATCCCTTTACCATTTAGTTTTGTGTTCGATCATTGACCGATGTGTATAAAAAAGTATTTTTTTGGAGAGGTCAATCATTTAAATGGATCTCAATTACCGCAATTAGTTTTCAAGAAACCTTTGGTTAAAAAAGAAGAAATTAAGGGACTAGTTGGCAAATATGGACAAGATGTGGCTAGCTAGAGTTAAGAGTTATCATTTGTGTGTTGTTTATGTGAATGAGATAAGATGATGTAAAAACCCCCCCAAAATGAGTGGAGAGTGTGCCACATGTTAAACAAAGAAGTGACATAAAGCAAGGAGTGATGAGTGGATCATCACAAACTAAGGAACCGGTCAAATGTTTCTAGTTTTTGTAACTAAACCTTACTATACTCGGTACAAAGACATGTTAGCCCCTTCCTAGGATATATGTTTTATGGTCAAACGTTTGGAAAAAACAGTTAGTTGGTTGGTTTTGTAAGAGGTTTAAGAATAACACACAGGTGTGGTGGTTTTTCACAAGGTTTTTCTTGTTTCTTCATTCAGACATTCATACACATAGCACTATTCACTAGGTTTGAAAATTCTTCATTGCTTTTCTTTTCTTCAACAACAATTCTTCTTCTTTTTTTCCACTTGGAAAAGGGTATCCTAAAAAGTGTTTTTTGTGTGTAAAATGTTTCTATTTTATTAGTATATTGTACATTTATTTGTTGTTGATCACTCCCTCCAATTAGTATATCAATTTGCATTGCACAATGTAAATCTCCTTCTAATTTTTTATAGGATCATTCAAGTTCCTTTCCTAGTGCTTGATTAATTTTCCTACTTTTATTGTTTTCATTTTTTTTTAAATAAAGAAAATGTTTGATCTGTGTGTGTTTTTGTGGTAAAAAAATTTATGTATTCATCAAAGATCCATTTGAACAATGTATTATTATTTCTTATTAAGTGGTTTTTTCCAGTGATTTTTGTTTTTTGAATATTGTTAATTGATTTAATATGACTGTGTGTGGATAATGATGATTTTATGTAACAATTATGGATTTTGTTTGTTTGTGAAAGTCAACTAACAATGCTTTATTTATTTTATTTTATTTTTGTTACTTTTGAAAATATTGAAGGGTATGTATCTGCTTCAGATTCAAACAGGATAACAGTGTCTTCAACATGGGGTGAATACTTATTCTTCTAATGTCCATGTACATGTAAGTTTTCAATATTTTTTTTCTTTATTTATTCCTACTCTTGCATGACTCCAGCAACTACAAAATGCAAATTTAAATGTCATCATTATCATATAACTCAGTCCCAAAGAGTTATTATCATGAATGTGTGTAATTTTTTTATACATTGATTATTGACCGATATTTGAATTTGATTATGCTGACAGGTTCTGATCTGGGGGGGGTGTCATCGAAACTCGAGGAAGCTCGTTTCATGTTATCTAATGACTTTTTCTTATAGGGATGATTTTCTGAGATATGATTATGCAGAAGAGATTGGATTACAGTTTTAATGGCTATCAAGTTCCTCGAGCTTCAAGATCTCCTAGGGTAAGCAAATTATTTTCGTCTCCTACATTCCTTACTGACTTGTATTACGATATGAAACACTGCGATAGGCGCACCTGATACGTTAACACTGACATATCAACATGTGTAATAGTTTGAGAAAATGGAAGTAATTTAATGTTATCACATGTGTCGGTGTCAGACACCAGACACGCCTTCAATCAGAAATGTCGGTACTATATATGTTGTATGAATCAAGTTTCGATATTCTTATAATTCCAGTATACATGTTTAGGGGAGGGGTACAGTCAGGAAGAGACCTGACAGCAATCGGATACAAGCATTTGATATTTTGGCTAGTGTAGCGGGCAACCTTTTGCAGAAGAATCAGAGTTCCATTCCTGATAACGCCGCTTCTGCGAAAGATCCTCTCGCTTTTTCTGGTATTAACATAAAGGATAACAAACAAGAGAATCAAGTAGGATCATTTAAGGAGGAGCAATTTGAGAATGGAACTTGCAGTGAAGTTGTCTCTGGATGTGTCCCTAGTTTGCAAGGGAAACATGAAAATCAAAGGTAAATGTTGAAGAGTTTAATGGAGAAGCACTGTAGTTTTACACCGTCATCCAATGAGAATTCATTATAACGCCACCTAAGTCTATTTTGTAACTGCACTGCAGAATGATGAATTTTCATTGGACGTCAGTGTAATATTAGTTTACACTAAAAATGCATGATGTCTTCTTTTCTCAACGTTGAATGGCTATTTTTTTGTACGACAATGAAGAAAATCGGTTTGAAACTTGTCATCACTTAACAATGTTGGGTTCTATGAAACATTTTCCAGAGTCGCAGGTGATTCATTGTTTCATGACAATCATCTTGAAGGGCAAGGACAGAATGTCATTGAGAGGGAAGATGAGCGTGTAAAATTGAGAAGTACAAATGAGAAGACTTTTCGCATCAAAAACCAATCTGATGGATTATTAGAACCAAGCCAAAGAGCATCAAAAGATTGCAGTGCAGAAAATCATGTGGAGAAACCTTCATTGGAGGGCCATTTCCGCAAGAATCTTGATTCTTTACCGAATGGTTCCGGTACTAGGAAATTACTTAATAGAGATGATGACGAAAACTTTGTTAGGTCCACTGAACTGAACTCAAAGAATAAGATACCTGACCCACCACCAGATACAATAAAGGTTAAGGATGCAAGTCCTTTCGTGAATGGTATTTAGCTTTACTTGTAGTCGATTTTTTATTTTGTTTGGGTCACACAATTTGTTTGTTGTGTTCCTAATTGTGATTCAAGCCATTGTTGTCAAATAGCAGCAATAGCGTCGCGAAATTGAACAAATTGTTATTGTTCTGTCAAATGTTATTCAGTACAAAGTCTTGTCAAATAGCGGCTATATCATTGTAGCGGAATTTGAACAAACCTCTTCAATGATGCATGGATTCAATATTTTGTCAATCACTTTCATAAATTTCCTCATTCTTAATGATTACTGATAGTTCCATTAACTGTTTTTGTCACAGATGAGAACAATACTGGGGACAATTCTGTGCTTGAAAATTCAGAAATGATGTATCCATTTAAGAAAAGAAAGTTTTTCTATCAAACCTCATCGTCTACGTCTGATAATTGGTCTCACTGTCAAGGCACAGTTGATTCTTCTTGTACAAGGGTTAATGGCACGAACCATGGTACAGGCGGAACAATGCATGGTTGCCTTCTTTCTTTCTTTTTTATTTGCAATCTGTTTCCTTTTAGGTTTGTTTTTCCGATTTGGCTCAACGATCCAAACTATCATTTGCAGTAATTGAAGAATCATCTTCTATAGCCGATGAAGAAGTTCATCCTGAGTCCAAGGGTTGTAACGGTAGGAAAGTCCGTGAAATGATTGACCATATTTGATCATTTAATCCAAAGGCTTGTTTGGATTGACTTACTAGAACTTATTTACTGACATAAATGCATGTGAGACTGTTTGGGAGAGCTTATGAAAACAACTTATGACATGTTTATAAACTGTTTTTAACTTATTTCCATAAGCTCTCCACTCTTCAGAATAGTTTATACAACAATTTATTGCTTATTGAAAAGAATTTGACTTTATTTTATCTTTTGTTACAGAAATAGCTTATCCATAAGTTGTTTATCCAAACTGGGCCTTAGACTAACATGCTTGTTATATAAGGTTCTGACATGGTTTTAATCTGTACTTTGCAGTGAAGCTTAGCATCAAATCCTTTAAAGTCCCAGAGCTTTTTATCGATATACCTGAAACTGCAACTATTGGTTCGCTGAAGGTATGTAATTAAACTTTGTCTAAAAGAGACAGTGATAACATGATTTATGCATAATTTCATGAGTAATGTAGTTGAACAGATCATGCTCTTACTAAATTCATGGAGGCTAGTACAATACTGAAGCATGTGGACAATTTTATGACATTATCTGAGCTTTGAACCTAGCATCTTTAGGGCCTGTTTGGATTGGCTTATTCGAGTATACCTGCTAGTGTAAGTACTAGTGAGACTGTTCGGAAAAGCTTATGGAAATAGCTTATGATATGTCCTTAAGGCGTTTTCAGTTGATTTCCATAAAATCTCCAACATAGGCTATATATACGTTATATGATTAAACATCTATGCTATAAGCGACTTAATTAAGTTGTATATCCAAAGTCAAAAATATATTTCAAATGTATAAAGTATAAGTATAGTAACTACAATAAGCAACCCATCATATCTTTTTCGCACTCTCACAATGTCTATTGGCTAGCTTTATTTTATTATTATTTGCAGAGGACAGTAATGGAAGCCGTGACAACTATACTTGGAGACGAACTGCACGTAGGCATCCTTCTTCAAGGGAAGAAGATTAGAGATGACAGTAAAACTTTGATCCAGACCGGGATATCTCAAGATGACAAACGTCATAGGTTAGGGTTCATGTTGGAGCCGAGACATAATCGAATTTCATCTTCATACAATGAAGACCCTTGTTTCCTAACCACTGGTTCACGACCAAAACTTTCTAGGTAACCATTATGTATGGATTTTCGTCAGGAACGTTTATTTGAGTCCAAACGTCGCCTTAAGAGAAAATCTATAGATGCTTTAGGTACAAACATATATTTGGAGTTTCTTAACTATAAAGCATTTTATTTTTATCTTACATATATATCCTTCATTTTGAACATTCCTAGTCGATGTGAGAGAGACTAATAACTCACTTGAATTCCAACATTGTGTCAGTATCAGGCAATTCTAACAGCAATAATTAATATGCTCATTTTCAATAAACAGGCAATCAACATCTTTAATGTTACAACAAGGAACATATAATGTATCTCGGGAACGTTCTACGGTCAAAATTGAAAATTGTGCTGAAGGTGATCTCAACATGGTCTCCTCTCTAGGAGAAGCTTCAGCTAACAACAATAACATGTCAAAGTGCCGAGCTCTGGTCACAGTTCCTGCCATTAACATGGACGCATTAGCTGTGGTTCCATACCGGCGTAAATCAGGGAATTCCTACTTTGGACAGCGCCGAATCAGGAGGCCATTTTCTGTTCTAGAAGTAGAAGCATTGGTTCAGGCAGTTGAAAAACTAGGAACCGGAAGGTTTGTTTGGTGTTTTATTTAATCTTTTGCTTTGGTTAATCAGTAGTTCTATAAAATGTATAGTGTTATATATTACTTGTGTGTTGCAGGTGGCGTGATGTCAAACAGTGTGCTTTTGACAATGCAAAGCATCGAACTTATGTCGATTTGAAGGTGAGTGATGCGAAATCTCACTATTTGTTAACCTTTTGCCTTTCTAAATACTTTCACAAAGGTTCTTTTGTGCCAAATAGTGGAAGAGTTAGCTTAAAACATTGGGTAGTTGGTACTTTCATTGATAAATTATCTTCCTTGTGCTTTCAAGATTGCTAGTTATTTCTTGCAGATTTTTATTTTGCTTATGTATTAGAAAATTTCTTGAAGTACTAGAATGCGAATACACATATGCACGTGCACACATCGAGGATATGTGTGTGCCCAAACGGATACAGTACAAATTCCATGTAGTCTGAGAATCATGTATTTAATGCAATCTAGGCTGTCTGATTAAGGTTGGATGGCTCATATCACAACTCTGGTAAATAGGCTCCAAAATACAAAGAGGAAACATGAGTTGTTCGATCTTGATCTAATGGTCCAATCGGCAGTTGCGTGGGCACAGAAAGTTCATTTATGTACCGAGAGTCATAGAGAAAGGATTTGCATGTAACACCATAGTCTTATTAGGGCTTTTAAAATTTTATTAAAATCTTTCTTTAATAGTTAAAGAATTAGGAAGTATTTTAAATAGTGCCTAATAAGACTAGGGTGATATGCTGCACGCACTCACACGAACATGCGCGCAGTTGGAAAGTATGAACTCTTTGCATTGTGGTAATTGTTATGTGATTTTCAAAATGCTTCAGGATAAGTGGAAGACTTTGGTTCACACAGCAAGAATTTCTCCTCAGCAAAGGAGAGGAGAACCTGTTCCTCAAGAGCTTCTCGACAGAGTCTTATCTGCTCATGCCTATTGGTCTCAACAACAATGCAAGCATCAATTTAAATCAATGTGAACCTTCTTACATATTGAAGAAAGAAGAAGAAGAAGAACAAGTTACACTGCTGCAGAAGTATACAGTCTTCAGAAAGATTTAGTGTAGTTATGCTAAAAGTTGATAGTATATATTAATCTCAATATATTTACTCAAATATATATGATCCATAATTTATATTCCCCAAACCATGCAAAGGTTTGGGTGATTTGTACATGATAATTTGACCATATGGTTACATTTACCATACCTTATGGTCAAATATTGGTAAGTATGCTATCAAAAGCAAACTAGAATAATGAAATGTGTATAGAAGTTGACAACACATGAGTTTGTTACTAGTAACTTGTAATCTTGAATATTACACATAAAGAATGGCCTATGAAGAGGTACAATTGAATATTTTCCCTTGCAAATTGATTTGATGATTTCTCAATTAGAGTATGTTCTCTATTTTTTTTTCTTCATTGGGTCATATAATGTGAATAAGAGTCACACGAAAGAGTAAATGTTCAACAACATATTATAAAGGGTAAATTGCACTTACCTCCCTCGAGGTTTCTTAAAATAACACAAACATCCCCTCTAATTCTAAAATAGACATTAACCTCCCCTAAGTTTTAAACAATTGAATAGAAACTCCCCCTCTTGACTAACGGTGTTTGTTTGTCCCTCTTGACTAGTGCGCATTAATATTAAACTAGGCTGCTAACCAAACCATCACTGAAACATAACAACAACACCCACAAGGATTAAACAATACCATCAATTACATAATTTGATGTCAAACCAAAATAATCAAAATTGGGAGCCAATTAAGGAAATACCAAAACCACTATTGTCTACACAGCTAATGAAATGAACCTATAACCATGACTCCATTTCAGCAAAGGATTTGAGATGAATTAAAATCAGACCATAACCAACAACAAAATTCAAAGCTCCACGTAAAGCTTCCCCGAGGTTTATCTAAATGACAATGCTCACATGCCTAATGCCTAATGAGTGTGTTTGGATGAAGTAATTGAGAAATGTTAAAGAATTTAGAATTCTAGGCAATTTAAATGATTCAATTAAAATGCTTTCATTTCTCAATACTATTGTTTAGATGGAGTAATAAAAAATCTCATTTTCATCATTTTTGGACAACTTTTATAAATTTTAAATTTTTTGGGCCAAATTTTAAAATTAAAATTAATGGTCAATTTGTAAATTTTAAAATTTTTGAGGGGTCAAATTATAGTTTTTGAAAAATTTGAGGGGCCAATTTGTAATTTTTTGGAAATTTATCGGGTCAATTTTGAATTTTTTGAAAAATTTAAGGACCAAAATTTGAAATATTATAACAATGAAGAATTTTGGAATTCTTAACTTTTAGGTGTCATTTGAAATTTTCTAAATTTAACTTAACAAAATATTTCATAAATTTCCATCATTTTGAAAATTCTTTAAATTATCATCCAACAATGAATTTCACATTAAAGTATTTAAATTCTCTCGAAACATTACATTACCTCAAAACATTTTCCCATCTAAACACACTCAAATTTAGATAAAATGAGTATGTTCAATTCTATTTGTGTGATTTCTCTTAATCCCAAATTCAACTTCTTATTTTTATTAATACATTTTGTTCTCAAATAGTACACTTTTCGTGCCAACATAGTAAATCATCCCACACATCACACATCTGGTATCAATTAAATGCATGTTTGCATTCATTTTAGTTCCTAGAACACAACGATAGCTTCTTTTTAAAAATTTAATTCTTCACATTTAAATCCACCGGGGGAGGAATGAACTTTAATCATGTGAAGTAGTCTTGCATTCCTTATAAAGTTTTCTTTTATTTTAGGAAGATGATGATGAAGAGTGACCCAAGTATGATCCAAAAGTGAATAGCTCAATCCTAAAACAAATCTGACCATTACAAAAAGAGTGACTCAAACCCTGCAGTCAACTTAAGGGCTTTAGAGATACGCAATTTTGATCATCAAGTGATTAGAACCGGCTTTTGGATTCAATATTAAGGCTTTGTTTGCGAGTTTAAAGGGGAGGGAGAGAGTTTTGAAAAAACGAATGAGCAAAATAAAAGACATTGAGAGGAGAGGGCTTTGCGGGTTAATTTTTTATTCATAATACAAAATTACCATCATCCATCCAGGGGATAACATTTCTTTGAAAAAAAAATAAATCATTCATCTGGGGGAACTCAAAAATTGTATTGGGTGATGATTTAGAGGGGTTTATATGAATTTTTCAAATTCAATATACTTTGTTATAAAATTCTTAATATTGAAAATATATTAATCATAAGCATTAGTTTATCATTTTCTATAAAATTTCTCTTTCAAAAAATGTGAAAGATTTCTCTATTTTTCTTTATATTTTCCACCCTCTCAAAGCCCTCCCTCCCTCCCTCTCTCCTCTAAACTCCCAAACAAAGCCTACGGCTACAAGTGAAGCTTTGTTCCTTAGCTTTCCAACTCTTATGTGGGCGCATCAATAAATAACTTCAGCCAAAGTTATGGCATCCACGGTGAACACGGTCAATACACAATAAATACGAAAATAAGTCCAAGTATTTCATTGATGCTTAAATTAGACCTAACATGTAAAAATATGCCATGAATTTGATATAATAAAATTGTCAAACTCCTCTAACTCTGACTCATATTCATCTTAAGAAAAAAAATTACATTGTCATGATCGACTTTGATCTCACCAGGGGAAGCTGACTCAATTGAATATCAAAAGTTTAGGAAAACAATTCTCATAGCTCATAGTTTTCCGACATTGCTATAGATGGTGACAGAGGGAACTTACACACACAATACATGAAGATTAATCGCAATAAATTGAGCCAAAATTAATATGCAGAATCATGTAAAGATAAAGAACCTAGAACCTGAATGGGAGCATAATCACCTAAACCAGAATGCACGAGGAGCATAATTGCCTAAACTAGAATGCACCAAAATCTAAAATTCAACAAATACCAGAGAACACGAAATTTAAAAGAGTGATGAACCACCAGAAATGGAATTGAGATTTACAATGAGATGAATATCATCGAGAAGAGAGCCAAAAAGCTTGCGTAACAAGAAATGTAATCATAAATCATGACAAAACCGGCATAAAGTCACCGAAAAACGTTGTCGGCAAGTCTCTAACGAAGTTGTTACGGTTTTCAAAAGTTGATAGTTATGGAGATAGAAGAGAGCATCATTCTCAACCCAATTTCTTATTTTTTATTTTTTTTTATCTAAAACCCTAGTGGCTAGAGCTCACACAATTAAATGTAGAGAAATGTGAAGTTCGGGTAAATCATCCAATGTCTTAACCCAATGTTTTATTCTTATTAATGCGTTTTGTTATCGAATGACAAAGTAAATCATCCCGCACACATGTTAATATCTAGTATCAATTATGCAAGTTTGTATTTATTTTATTTTCTAAAACATAACAATAACTTCTTCTTGGTCATATTTTAATTTCTTACAAAGTTTCCATTAATTAAGTTTGAAAAATGTTAACTAGTGCCCCTGAAGCACTAGTTAAGGAGTCTAATATAAAAATTTTACATTGAAAATTGATCAAAAGTATAATGGTTCACTTTATAAAAGTTAAAAAGTAGTTGTTTTTAATAGAGAATTTCTATTTTTAACTTTCTTAACTAGTACCCCGGGAGTACTAGTTAACATGACCCATTAAATTTTACATTTTGTTAATGGGATTTTATTTTAAAAAAAGGAATATAGAATTCGACTTTTTCACAAAGGAATATTAAAACACATTTAATGATATTAAGTTTTGTGCGGTTTTTGGACGTTTGAGATCAGTTTGCGGTTTTAGTTATTGGATGGATTTGGATGTGAAGTATATGTTCATTCACACTTTTTATTTTTTTTATTTTTACAAATTGTGAAAAAAGAAGAAAGAAATTAAAGATACGAAAGAATATATTGTTAAACGTGAGAGATCGAATAAATAATTAATGTTGATGAAGTTATTTGTCTAAGTTTAAAGTGGTAACTTGTAGAATTTCTAATTTATCCATAAAATAATAAAATGTTAAAAAACTTTATGCGATTTAAAAACATGTTATTTAATAGATAATAGATGCACGTGACATAACTAATCTTAAGAAAACATTGTTTATAGTGTCTTTGGATGAGGGGAATATTTTGAGATAATGCAATGTTTTGAGAGAATTCAAATACTTTGAGGTGAATTTTATTGTTTGGATAATAATTTAAAGAATTTTCAAAATGATGGAAATTTAAGAAGTATTTTGTTCAAGTTAATTTTAGAGAATTTCAAATGACATCTAAAAGCGAAGAATTTCAAATTTCTTCATTGTGATAATTTATCAAATTTTGCATTTTGATCCTCATATTTAATTGACCCAAATAAATTTCCAAAAAATTGCAAATTGACCCTCAAAATTTTTCAAAAATTATATGTTGACCCCACAACTTTTTGAAATTTACAAATTTGGTCCAAAAAATTGAAATTTATTAAAGTTGCCCAAAAATGATGACAATGAAATTTTTTACTACTTCATCCAAACAAAAATATTGAGAAATGAAAAAAAACACACTCTAGGTATTGAGAAATCAAATTTTTTTTACTAGGATTCTATATTCTTTAAAATTTCACAATTACCTCATCCAAACACACTCTAAGTGTTTTTATAGAAGAAAAAAAACAAGATTCAATAAATGCTGTTTACAATAAAGTAAAATAAAAAATGTAATAAGCTATATATGGAAATGTTAACACAATATTATACACATTATTCATATTTTAGAAGACGATACAAACACAACAACATCAAAAGAACTTAAAGGAGATGTGTTTCTTACCTTACGAAACTTGAAGCAAGCTAAGTTTACTGAAGAGAAGGGATGATCAGAGGTCAGGGACAGGGACAATCAAAGGTTGAAGCTTAAAGACAAGTGATCACTTGGTTTACTTTTAGGGCTAATTAAAGACAAGCTTTTGAGGGGGAAATGATGTTATTTTCATTTTATATTGCTTGCACTAGATGTTTACTTTGTTGGAACAAAGGGTGTTTCGCAAAATCACCTCTTAAGTTTTGATGATAACAAGGTATTAAAATTATCAATTGGATATGCTAAACATTTGTTCAAGTGTACAAGATCTTAATCAAAGTACTATTCATAAAGGTTCTGATTGAACAAGTCAAAGAGCAAAGGAATTTTTATTGAAGCTTAAAGCGTCTGAAAGAAATGCATCTGAAGAAAAACGTCTAAAGAAATGCGTCTGAAGAAAGCGCTCCTGAAGACACGTCATTAGAAGCAAAGTCATCAGAAGCAAGGTCATCAGAAGCAAGGATTATCATAAGCATCTCATCAGAATCCACTTCACCAGAGTTGACAAAGTACAGTGTACGAAGTGTACAACCACTAACTCTGCGCATGCCTCTGCA
>Ga0315915_1001294_pt1 | contig 29955 bp, 17 predicted proteins | sample MpolbnodulesMG_FD_207738 | JGI IMG/M metagenome (GOLD analysis project Ga0315915, IMG submission 207738) | Medicago polymorpha root nodule microbial communities from Los Angeles, California, United States - branched nodules | ecosystem: Host-associated > Plants > Roots > Nodule | place: USA... | reverse complement strand
TGGACTAATTCTGATCATGGTGGTGATGATGATCTACTTTCGAGTGTGTCCCAATTGCTTCAAAAAGAGCCTGAATTACGTACTATAGATGGTTCACCACCAACTGCAAAGAGAAACCATAAACGCGCAAGGACTTCAAAGGCTAGCACACAAAAGGACTTGGAGAGTGAAGTACTTACCCGGGTGCTAAGATCAAGCAAAAGGGTGCAGAAGGTTTTGGGTTCATCATATCAAAAGCCTCAAAATATTCTGTCTTGGTTAATAGATTGCAACATTGTGTTGCCAAAGTACAAGGTTTTTTACTGGGAAACCAAAGGAGGAAACTCTCCTACGTTTGAAGGGAGGATAACTAGCGAAGGAATTAGGTGCACCTGTTGTCAGAATCTATATGGACTCAGCGGCTTTGCAAACCATGCTGGTGGAAGCAGTAACTGCAGACCTTCGGCTTGTATATTTTTGAAGGATGGTAGGTCACTGTTAGATTGCATGAGGGAAGTAATGCAAGATCACAGGACAAGAGAAATTATGGAGAAACCGCACAATGATCTGTTTGAAGGTGAAAATGACAACATTTGTTCTGTTTGTAACTACGGTGGCGAACTCATTTTATGCGACCAATGCCCCTCGGCGTATCATAAGAATTGTCTTAATTTGGAGGTAGATTATTAATAAGTTTCCTTTTCAATCATAACATATTAAGTTCTATCTTGTTGCTATATTTCCTTTCCTTTTTGTTTCCATGTAACTCCTTCAATTCAGTACATCATGCCATATTAATTTTCATTCTGCATGTGTAGGGCATCCCTGACGGTGATTGGTTTTGTCCATCATGCCGTTGTGGGATTTGCGGCCAAAATAAAATTGAAGAGACTGAGGATGGACACTTTCTTACTTGCATTCAGTGTGAACATAAATGTGAGCTGATATATAGATTTTATTCAATATTCCATCCATTCCTTTGCGATGTGTTTTAGTTTGTGTGAATAACTACATATTTTGACCAATGAAAAATGTCTTCAACTCTATGTAGATCATGTTGAGTGCCTCAGAAATGGAGAAAAAGATGATTCAAGACGATATATGAAAAATTGGTTCTGTGGAGAAGAGTGTGAACGGGTAAGTTAATTCCCCCTCCCTTTTTTATTCTAGTTTAGAAATATTTTCATCTCATTTTGCACGAAGAATTGGTTTCTGCTCCTATTTATTAATGGCTGTCATTTAATAGCTAAGTAGCAAGTCAACAATGCATGATTTTTGGTGATTGGTAAGTGTTAAGACATCAAAAGCAAAACAGATTTAAGTTTGATGCTAGGGAAACATTTTAAGGCCCTGTGACTTAAAATATACACTGCTAGAATTATGTTTTATGACAATGGTTTTACTCTACATTTACGCGTATGCACTTTTCGCAGGTCTATACGGGGATCCAAAATCTATTAGGAAAGCCGGTTTTAGTGGGGGCGGACAATCTAACTTGGACATTGGTGAAGTATGTCAACTCTGAGACTTGCGGTGTTGGCGGTGCTGAAAGTGACTTAGTGGTGGAGAATTACAGCAAACTGAGTGTTGCACTCTCGGTGATGCATGAATGTTTTGAGCCCCTGCATAACCCTTTCTCTAGCAGAGATATCGTGGAAGATGTTATATTCAACCAAAGGTTAGACATTCTTATCCTTCAATTTATGTTTATCATTTTTTTATGATTATTTGCAAACTTTGTTGGCCGCATACTCACAATTCATGCATATAACATCATGAGTTGAACCTGCTGAAATAGCTTTGCTTACCTTCAATTTAGAACCTTTTCCATTACACCATGGTGGTAACATTCAGGTAACAACTGAAAGTAATCAATTCTTTGATCTACCAACTTTAACATAAAGAAAAAAAAAACTCTACTATTTTTATACAATACATAGATATGTTAGAATTTAGGATTTCTTTTGTTGCATGTATAGTGTTAGTGCAAAGTTTGTGGCTTTACGTTTATCATGCAGGATGGAATTTCTTGGACCGTAACATATTTATTTGAAGATACTAATAAAATAGTTTCCTTATTTTTATGTACGCATTTCTTCTCTTCCAACCTATTGTGCAAAATCTATGCCTATAGATGGCATCATGATTATAATGGATATGTCATATAGCTTTTAACTCCTTCTGTGCTTAGATTCTTTTTTGATCAAATAAGATGGCATGCAAAAGTATCACTATAGGTTTTAAGATTCCAACTATGTTTGCACCTCAAAACCTTAGTTTTGATTGTATTTGTTTCATGTACATCTTTGAGTCCATTCACTGATGGATTTGTTAACAGGTTTACATTGTTTGTGATCATGATATTTTATCTATAACTTGTCCTGCATTATTGTTATATTCACACTGCGTCAATAGCTGATGTATGTACTTTGGAACCTCGTAGGTCTGAGCTCAATCGACTAAACTTCCAGGGTTTCTATACTCTACTTCTAGAGAGAAACGAAGAATTGATTAGTGTGGCAACTGTGAGGTGAGTATAGGATCTGCTACTACTAAGAATCAAATCAAATAATAGATTATGCATGATTCTATGATTGCATTTCAAGTTTCCGTAACTTGGCATTTCATTTTTTAGGATATTTGGAGAGAAGATAGCAGAAGTGCCCCTCGTAGGTACCAGATTTCAGTACAGACGACTTGGAATGTGCCGCGTTTTAATGGATGAACTCGAAAAGGTGAAATAAAAATCATAAAATTGTATCATTTTATTTGGTTGTTTTCATGAACTATATTAGATTGTCTTGATATGGCCTGTGACATTCGAATGATTATTGAAAAGATATCAAAACTTATGTTATACTTTGTAGGTACTAGTGCTACATTTAACATAAGTTCTGTTTATATTTCCAAGTTTATTATCAAATTTCTCACTTTAATTTTTTTCTTTCATCAGAAGCTAAAGCAACTGGGAGTGGAAAGACTAGTCTTGCCTGCTGTTCCCGGTGTGCTAGACACATGGACGAATTCTTTTGGTTTTGAGCAGATGACGAATTTTGAGAGGTCGCAGTTTCTGGACTATTCTTTCCTAGACTTTCAAGGAACTGTCATGTGTCAGAAACTGTTGACAAGGTTTCCATCTCCGGAATCAGTTGTAACAAGAGGTTCGTAGCTTCTTATGATTCCTGTATTAGCTGTTAGTTTGGCATAAGCACAATGTGGTAACGTTATTGTCGCAATAACTACACTTTAGAGCTTTAACAAATTCATAGTGTCATTGTGATATAGCGAAACTCACCGACAATCCAAATATGCACGTAATTAAACAGTTTCCTCAGTGATTGGATTATAACCTTATTTTTTCATATTGCAGATGCGACTCCAAAACAAAAAGATGGTAACTTCTCTGTTAAATGTAAAATTAATTTTGAAAAGGCTAGTCCAGTATCTGAAGTGGATCAAGCAGAAGGGATTGGCAAAAGAGGACTAATGGATCTTCAAGTATGGAGACCTTCCTAATCAAACAAGAAAATAAATTAGATTTTTGTGGAAGAGACAGAAAGACAAACATGGAGTATCGGAGGGGGAAAGAAAAGGAGAATAAGAAAAATTGTACAAGAAAATTGCATTTGAACAATTATATTAAATGTAAAGTAGGAACTTTAGTCTTTAGGCTAAGTTTATCTTCATGATTGAAAAATAATGTTGGTCTTTATTTAAATGATTAACTAATGTACTGTTTATATAATGTCTTTGTTATGGGATTTTTCCTAATGAACAAAAATCTTTAAAGTGAACATATACTGTTTAAAGTGTATTATAATCTCAAACTTCAGCAAATTTATTAGTAAATACTTCTCTTGGTTTCAAATAGTATAAACAATATAAAAATCTCAAATTTAGTGGTTCAAACCTATAAATTATTCTTCAGTTAATCTAAATTTTACCCTCCAATCATTTCTTTTTTAACTATGAGTACATCTTTACTTTCTAGCATTAAATGTGAGCATATTTCTTAGCCGAAATTCAAATCTTAATTTATCATATTATCATAGACTAGTCTCTTCTATTGAACCTAACCCCACAAGTAGTACTATATGTCTTTTAATTTCGCCATATATGCATGGCTTTATTTAGGAGCATGACTTTATGCAAAAAAAAAAATCAATTAATGAGTTCATTTGATTAAAAGAGAGTGTGAATTAAGACTAATAAATTTCGGCATAAAAACAAGATGTCCCGTTTCTATTATGTAATCAACTCAATATGTAGATCAGATTGGGTTTTATCCTTTTCTTTTTCATGAGAAGAAGATTTTATTATTTTTTTTTTACAAAATCATGGCAATAAGATTTGTTTTTATCTTTACTATAGATAGATAGGCCTAAAAGATTATATATTATCTTCAAAATAATTGCAAAAATTATGCCTACAAGAAATTTATGAAAAATAAAATAAAAGATTTTTTTTTAGGGAAAAATAAAATAAAAGATATGCCTACAAGATTATCTAAAAAATAATTACAAATTCAAATTAAATAATTTCATAATTAAGTAAATCTGCGTAAAGTTACTCTACTTAATAACTCATTAAATCAATAGATTCACTAACTTAACTCAACGGTTGAATTTAATTAAGAGTGAGCAAGGGAAGAGTTTGAGATGGATTATTATAACCAATCATATCCATTTTAGAAAATCATAACCCGTCTCTTAAACCCTATAACCTACTAGATAGTTTAGACATAATTTTTTTTTGAATAAAAAAATAAATTTCAAATTTATTTAAGATGAAATCGGGTCAACTTAAAATATATCTAAAATATTTTTAGTAACTTTTTTACTGCTAAAAAACATGTTTATGTTTTTTTGCTAGAGAGAAAAATAAAATAAAGGGGTGTTTGTTTTAAGTTTCACATCTCAACTCATAACCAATTCTTTAAAAAAACTCTTAACCATCTTTTCTCCTAGTTAAAATAAAAAAATCAATCCTATCAATACTATCCCCTTTTTATATTTCAATAGTTTAGATTCACATGCTCATATTTATTTTCATATTAGAGGATCTTGATTCGTTCTTATGAAAATAAAAGTTAAAATGAAAGGTGTGTTTATTTTAAGTTTATTAGATTTATTTCTCGGAATGTAAAGATAGAGTTTTATTGCCATATATCTTCAAAGAAAGATGTTTGATTAGTATTATAATATTTTCGATAGTTTTTATAATAGTAAGTTAATAGATATTTATACATGAATTTATTAATAGATATTCTCGATAATATATCTTAAAAAAAATGGTTACTTTTTTGGGATCTAAAATCGGTGGTTTGCCTCTTGAATGGGGACAACGGGATAAGCTGCAACATTTTAATCCCCATCTCTAATTTATCCATCATTTTCTTGCAATATTTTGAGATCTAATATCGGTGGTTTCTCTCTTATTTTTTCCATTATTTTTTTCTCATCCTTTTATTTTTTTAATGGCTACCATTGCATTGCACAAGACCTCTTCTTTGATCGGAGACGATCCATTCCCGGTTTAGCCTTGCACTACAACATGTGTAAAATCACATAACCTTACATGAAAAGAATATGGTGGATCCTTTCCTAAAAAAATGGTGGATAAATTATCATACCAAAGCAAAATCATGATTCTATATAAAGAAATGTTGGAACAATAGAAATTATGGTCGGGGATTTCCGGGTAACCTAACATGTAAGGATATGAATAAGTTAGCTAGTTTCCCACAAACTGCATGCATAGAGACCAGTACTATAGTATATATTATAATTTATGTCCAAACACTATCTACTGTTATTATTATTTTTTGATAGGAAAAGTAAATTAAAAGACATGATATTTGTTTTGACAAAACCTATATTTAAGAATGATATATAATTAGCGATATAAATGTTAAAGAATCTCACATCAGATAAGAGATCATCTAACAATGTTGTGTTTATAAGTGGTGACAATTTTTACCTGGTATCAGAGCCTTCTCCAGGATCAGTTGAACCACCTGCTATCAGGTTTCCACTATCAAATCACCCACTTATATATCCACACTCCACATGTTCATTATTCGCCGTAAGGGGATGTGTTAAATATGTGTTCATAAGTGGGGGTAATCCTCACATTACAAACAGATTTTGCGGAGTTGTGCTATATGTTCAACCATGATTTCTAAGATGGAGAAGGAAACAATTGAAAACAATCTAAGAGTGTAACAAGTTGGCTTGCTTTGATCTATGAGAAAAAAAATGTAACCAATAAAATAATCAATTTAGTTTTATAATATTTTCTTGCAAAATCTTAATTAAATCGAAGAATGGGTCGATACGACTCAGTTCATATTCAGTTCAGTTGGGTTGAGATTTTAAAATTTTAAATAGATGATTTTAAAATATAAATAAAAAAGTAAATTAACTTTTAATCAAACGAATTCGCATACTATCGAAACAAGTAAATAATATATATATATATATATATATATATATATATATATATATATATATATAGTGATACATGAAGACGGCATATTTTTTACCTCAAAAAATACATATTTTTAAAACAACACTAGTAACATAGTGTATGAAATAAGGACCTCCAACTTTTTAATTCTTAACTCAAACCAAATTGGATTTAGCAACAAGAATTGTCTATCTTGATCATCTTTTGAAACGGTTAAACTATTAGTGTTTTCTTTTGGTTTGATGACTTTGATTGTTTTGTTGCCACTTTTGTAATTCTTTACTATTGTATTTTCAATATTAACATTTCTTGTGTTATGATTATGCCATTTTAATATATTCTTTCTTGACCTTTTCAAAAATAAATTTTCTCTTTCCTTAAAAAAAGAATAAAAAAAATAAAAAAACCTCCATGAAACATGACGATAAAATCGATATTCAAATCAAAATATAATGGTATGAAGTAGAATACGTTAACAAAATTGAACCTATTTAATTGGTTTGGATCGGATCTTGTTCTTCTACCCTTAATCATATCACTCACACTGGATTTTTGGGATATGAAAAACAAATCATTTTCTTACCATATAATACCATTGTTCAAATTTTACTAAACCGCGTGAAAAAGTTGCATAGTGAGTGAGTAACCACGTTCACGTTCATCCACCTTCGCATGCACAGTTTCTATACCTTTTCTCTCAAAACAGTTACCTCTTTTTGTATTAATAATAATACATTTTCATTTTCCCTCTCTTCTATTCTCTCTCAATGTCTCTTTCTTTTTCTGTTTTTGTTTCATTCTTCTCTCTTCTTTTTCTTCTTTCTCTTCAATGCCAAATAGCTTCTTCTTTTCATTATCATTATCATCATCATCATCATCATCATCATCATCATCATGAACAAGTTTATCATCAAAAACCCAGTTTGAAAGCAAACAATAATCAAAGTACTTGTGCATTGTTTGTAGGAAGTTGGGTTTATGATGAAAGTTACCCTTTTTATCAATCTTCTAGCTGTGATATCATAGACCCAGAATTTAATTGTCAGATGAATGGTCGTCCTGATTCTAATTATCTTAAATATCGTTGGAAACCACTCAATTGCGAGCTCCCAAGGTATAAAAAATAATAAAAGCATATGTAGCATTAACATGTATGATCAAAGATGTGTCTGGTGTCTGACACTGGTGTCTGACACATGTAGACACCAACACCTAGACATGTAATTATGTCCAATAATTCATTTTAAGTGTCAGTATCGTGTCTGGTGTTCGTGTTTGAGTCTGACCTTCATAGCAAAATATAGTGTTTTTAAGATAATGTAGTGTGTGGTTGCTTAGTATAATTTGATTGATGGTGTTTTTGTGCTGTTTTGTAATGGTAGGTTCAATGGAGTTGAGTTTTTGTTGAAGATGAAAGGAAAAAGTGTGATGTTTGTTGGTGATTCGTTAGGAAGGAATCAATGGCAGTCTTTGATTTGTATGATATCTGCTGCAGCACCTAATGTGGAGACACAATTGGTTAGGGGAGATCCTCTTTCCACTTTCACATTCATGGTGAGTCTAGAAAAAATTTCTGAGCTTTAAGTTGATTGCTAACAAAAAGTTTTAAATTGTGGCTGTGATCATTGATATATTCGGAAGAATTGCGATCAAATGTATCTAATGTGGCCTTGGTTGCACTTGCAGTGTCTGACATGTGCTAGTATCTGACACTTGTGATTACATCTAATTATGTCATTTTCTCAAATTACCACCGGTGTCATATATCAATGTCGTGTCTATGTGACCGTGTTTGTGTAGGTGCTTGTTAGGTATAGATAAAACAAAATACTTTGTTGATAACTACCGAATACCAATACCCCATTTAGCATTTCACACTATTTCTATTGCTAGTAAGATTTAAACTATAATGCCACTACCCAAGTTTTTTTTGGTAAGATTTAGATTTTGGTTTAAAAGGAAGAGGTAGATAAGAACTAATAACTATGCTAATTTCCAGCAATAAAATAGTTGTTTCCCTCTTTGTAAAGTTTCATTCATGATATCACAAAGGGGTAGGGTCATATTTTTTGGTATAAGACGAAGAAGCTGTTGAAAAAGTGTTTGTAAAACAGTGTCAATTGAATCATTGGATAGATATAAGGGTCCAATTAAATAGTATGAATATGAGGGGCCCCAAAATGTTTTCAAGAATTTTGATACATGGTTACACACTGCATACATCATTTTTATTATTTATCCTGTAGAATGTTGACTATGCAAACAAGAGAAACATTTTAGAGATGTTAAAATTGGATATGATATGGTATATGCAGGACTATGGTGTGAACATTTCATTTCATAGAGTTCCTTATTTAGTAGATATTGATGTGGTCCAAGGGAAAAGAATTTTAAGGCTTGATGAGGCAGATAAGAATGGTGACACATGGAAGAATGTTGATGTGTTGGTGTTCAACACAGGACATTGGTGGAGTCATCAAGGATCACTTCAAGGGTAGGCAAGAATAGTATCTTCCCTTTTTTAAGCTTATTCAAGAAAACACTATAAGAAAATGACATTTTGCATAAAAAATTAGTTTTGAAATTTTTTGATTTTTTTGGGCTGATTTGTTGATTGATTGAGTGCAGGTGGGATTATGTAGAATTAGGAGGGAATTTTTACCCTGATATGGATCGATTGGTAGCATTGGAAAGGGGTATGAAAACATGGGCTAATTGGGTGGATGCCAATATTGACAGAAGTAGAACCCATGTGTTATTTCAGGCAATTTCTCCCACACATTATGAGTAAGGGCTCTTTTATGTGTCTCTATTTTGGACCAATTATGATTTTATATAAATGTCATCATTGATTTTTTACACAGACTAAGAAAAGTTATAATTTTTTTTTATTAAGTTATAATTGATTGTTAATAACTTGAAAATAGGGCAGTTAATATTAGTTTATTGATTTAAAAATGGTTAAATCTAACAAGTTATAATTAATCAGACACTTAAGTCAAACTAACTTTTTCCCTTAAGTCAAACTAAATTTTCATTTTTTTTCCATTTGCATTCATATGATGAGCTGCTTCTAGATCTGGAAGTGGGACCTTTTATTTGACTATCCTTGACAAGTATGCCCATATCTTGTTGCAATTTGATTATTCTATCCTGAGGCTGAAATTTTTTGGCTTGTTTGTTGGTGCCATCTTGTCAAAGAATTATGAATCCGCACTTCAATGTGCAGAGCTTACAAGAAAATTTGTCAGCCTAGTTAGGGATCCAATGAAAACACATAAAATAGATAAAGAATTAGGAAGAAAAAATGGTTGTGATAAGAAATCTTTAAATCATGGAAGAGCACATGAATAATATAGTTCTAAACTCTTTTAAGAGAGTTCTTGGTTGGAAGTCAGACCCGAGTAACTAATTTGGTCTTATCCGACTCAAGAGATTAGTCTTTGTAATTGCACGCAGATATACGTGTCGTTTTTTTATTGATAGACAAAATGACAAAGTTATTATAAACTCTCACACAAGTGAAAGTGTCCTGGTCATGATGTCCGACCTAACAATTTCGGCATTTTCGTTAAGCTAGGATATGTGGATAGATATACTTGTTTTATATTGGTGAAAATATTTTTTAGGAAATAAATTGGTTAGAAAATAAAGTATGCTGAATAAATTTCTAGGTAATTAAGCTACATCTTTTTACTAGCATTACCAAAAAAAAATATAATTATGAAAACTATGTCATTATGTAATAATACTGAATGAAAGATTCAGCCCAATGGAGTATGAAGAAAAGAATTGCTTCTTTACTTGTGGCATTAACTCACTGAGGCACTGACCTTAGCAAAAAAATAGTTTCTTTAGCTTTTTTATCATACAAGCATTGATTTGTAATAAGGGCGTTTGGATTCATTTATTTAATGTGATAGACACACATGAGAATGTTGGGAGAGCTTATGAAACAAACTTATGACATGCCCATAAGTTGTTTTCAGCTTATTTGCATGAGCTTTTCAGGTTAGTTTATAATTGAAAAAGTTGATAGGTTATATGAAAACAGTTTCCTTTGTTTTGTATTTTGCTATAGAAATAACTTATACATAGGACATATATGATAAGTACTTAGGCTATAAGGCCATGATTAAACTGTTTATTCAAACAGGTCCTAATAGTTAAAACAGCATTTAGTTCTTTTCAAATTTGACAGTAATAATGTAACATGACTTAATTACATTAATACTTGGTTGAGCCAGTATGTATGATTTTCAAACAAAAGTTATGCTAAGATTTGGTTGCACTAAACGCTGATATTTATATGTAGCGAAAATGAATGGAATTCAGCTGTTGGTAGGACAACAAGTGTAACGACGACAAAGAATTGTTATGGTGAAACAGCACCAATCAGTGGCACAACAGACTTTGGAGGAGGAGAAACATACACTGATCAACAAATGAGAGTAGTTAATATGGTGATTCGAGAAATGCGCGATCCTGCATATCTTCTTGACATCACAATGTTATCAGAAATGAGGAAAGATGGACACCCTTCAATTTACAGTGGTGAATTAAGTTCCCAGCAGAAAGCTGACCCTGATCACTCAGCTGATTGTAGCCATTGGTGTCTTCCTGGTTTGCCTGATACTTGGAATCAACTGCTCTATGTTGCTTTATTCCATTAATTAACACTGTATGATTACTCTTAATAGCTGTGAAGTTATATATTTACATTTCATAGAATCATTTTGATCAAGAGAGAAAATAGAGAGTACAACTGAGGGGGTTGAGATTTTCCTTTCCTATAAAGTCTTGTACAAACTGTAGCTGCATTCAGCTTGATCATAATGATGGGATCGAACTCAGTGAGGATATAGGAGACAATTGCTCTGAACCTCGATAATCCTTGTGTTTTCAAGATTTTACTTTCTGCAATCTTTCTTTCATAATCACGTTTAGATTTGCTGGACCAGTTTCGACTTCAACTTGTTTCGCTAAAGAATTCTGTCTTGTTCAAAACTCATCTATCGTTCCATAACGTTATCTCAGTCAAGTGTTATGAAACATCGTCTGGAAACTCAGCAGGCCACAATTAAGTCGATGTCACACAAACACAAACCGGTGAACAAGTACCATGAGACATGATTAATCCTCGAGTTTATCTGTGTGGTGCACAAATCATCTAGGATATAACAGGCTCACGCCGGCCAAGGTAAAGGTATCAGATAAATTAAATTATAATTTTTATGTGAATATCAACAACCAGCTTAGTGTGACAAAAAAAATCGAAACTGGTCCAATAAGTAAAACTTGATGCAATTTGCATATAGGCAACACATTGCTTTGAAACGAAATAGATTAAGATAACAGTTCAAATTACAGAATTCCAAATGATACAAGATGCAATACTTATTTAAAGCCTTATAATTATATTATACAGCATCATTTCACTGCCCCATATAAAATAATACAGCAGGCGAATTCTTCATTCATGTTAATTATTATCTTCATTCTAGCGCAGTCGCTTCTTGCCACAGCTCAAACTAGCTCTGAATGGCAACCTCAACAGGAGAAGCTTCCAATGGTATAATCTTCTCAAATTCTACAGTTTTGTTGACCAAGGTTTTCTGGTTTTCATAAGCTGAATCATGAACTCCAAGTGCTGCTCTACCAGAAGGATCAAGGTTCTTGGACCAAGAAGCATCCCACTCAACAGCTTTTGCTGTGCTACATGCAACCGTTGGTCCTCCAGGAACAGTTAGCCTTGCTGAGTTCTGCAAAACAATTAAAAAAAATCATCAATATTTAAATCAACCCTTCTTAAATTATGTTGTCTCATGGTCTCTAAAGCACTTGACACAGACACAGACACCAAATACGACCTGATACTGACACGTAAACACCGGTAATAATTTAAGAAAATGGAAGTGATTGAATGTAATCATATATGTCAGTAGCCAACACCGTCATGTGTCAAACACCATATACGCCTTTAATCTGAAGTAGCAGTGCTACAAAGCTTATATGGTTACAACCGATTAAGAAGAGTTGATTGATTAACTTGCCTGAGGGAAGAACCTCTCAAAGATCATTCTGTAGTAGTATGCTTCCTTGGTGTTTGGGGTGTTGTGGGGATAGATATTGCCAGCATTAAGCATCATCCTATCAGTCACCTAATGGAAAATGTGAAGAACCAATTATAAGTAACATAAACTTTGTGACAATAGAAAACTCCATCACTAAATTGTAGAGTAAAAAGGTTGGATTCAAATACATGTTTTGCAGCATGAGCTTTAAGACCATCAATCCAACTATAACCAACACCATCACTGAATTGTTCCTTCTGCCTGTATAAAATGTGCTGCATGAAAATGAATGTTTCAATGTTAGTTTCGCAAACCAATTTTGCATAAATCAATAGACATTGCAGCAAATTACTTAGTAGTACCTTTGGCAGATAAGGATTCTCTTCATCATCAAAGGCCTTCCTCAGAATATACTTCTCAATTCGTCCTTCGTCTTTTTTTATCTGGACGTTTTAAACAAACCAGCTTAGTTAGTACCTGTTTACTTTGCGAAAACATTTCCTGTTTTCAAAGATTTATACAAGAAACACTAAAAACAACTATTATGTTTTCGGTATTTCCTGTAGAATTATTGAATCGACAGAGTAACATATTTACTCATACCATTTTATTCTCAGGATCAATATTCATTGCAACATTGATAAACTCCTTGTCCAAAAATGGAACTCTAGCTTCTAGACCCCAAGCAAAAGTTGATTTATTGGCTCTCTGGCAATCATATTGGTGTAGTGCTTTGATCTGCATATGATAAAAAAAATACATCTATTAATCATAATACTTCAACCTCTTTTATTATGTTCTAACATTGAACATCATAATTCTAATGACCTTGCGGCATGTTTCTTGGTGAAACTCTTCCTTGTTTGGTGCCTTGTGAAAGTACAGATATCCACCAAATATTTCATCAGATCCTTCACCAGAGATCACCCACTTGACACCAAGTGATTTGATCTTCCTTGACATAAGAAACATAGGTGTGCTTGCTCTAATTGTAGTCACATCATATGTTTCAACATGGTATATAACATCCTCAATTGCATCTATACCATCCTACATAACATAAAACCATATATTATTGATTTCATAATCTTGATTTCAAAAATTGAAGTAGCCCTAACTGTAAGCTAAAAAAGTACTATTTCAAGCAGTGTTTTCAGAACCAGACTGTCGGTTGGTTCAATCGGTTCTTTTCAATACTTATTTATCAGTCATCCAATTCAACCGATTAAGTCAATTGAACCATGACCTAGAGGTTTCATCGGTTTGATCTCTAGTCGGAATTTTGAAACATTGATTTCAAGCAGTTACCTGAACAGTAAAGGTAAACTCATGGTGAACAGTTCCTAGGTAGTCTGCAACTTCTTTTCCAGCCTTAAGATCAGGCGAGCCCTACTCAAAATTAGAATACCAAATATTAAGACCGGCATTAAAGGTCTTTTTTAAAAAATATAGAAAATACAGAAAGTTAGCAAAGTGATTCATAAATTTAAATAAAGATATGTACCTCAAGTCCAACACAGAATGAGTGTAATTTTGATCCCCATTGTTCAGCAGCTTTAGTGGTTGCTAGGTAGCGAGAAGTGATGGATGCAACCAATGATGAGTCCAAACCTCCAGATAGTAGAACACCGAAAGGCACATCAGTCATCAACCTCTTTATCACTGCCTGTAATCACAACCAACGTGTCATTTGAAATCATGAAGAAGTTTCCGATCCAAACAAAATGGGCATAAGTTGCCTTAGTAATCCAAAGTTCGGCCAAGAGGCAAGTAAAATCTAACCAAAAATTGTTTCGGTCAGAAATTCAACTCAAGTACTCTCGACCAATACATTTTATCTTTTCTACTAGTCAAACGAGGTTTGACGACAAAATCAACTGACATAAACCAAACACTAATGTTTTCACTAAGATTGATCATGTTACAATGCACTGTAAATCTAAACATGCACTTAGAGAACTTTCAGTCCCAATTATGTACCGAGACATTTATGAATCATACCTTCTCAAAGGCATGCCTCAAAGCTAGAGGATCATAAGGAGCTGATGGAATAGCCTCAGAGTACCAAGGAGGATTGTACCATCTTCTAAATCCACCATCTTTGCTAGAGTACAAATGACCAGGTGGAAAACACTCAAAATGTTCACAATCATCATTCAGTGCTTTCATTTCTGATGAAATCCAAACAGAACCTGAATCCAAACATTCAAAACTATTGTTCAAATACAAACTCAAAAAAACCATAAATTAAATTATAAGGTAAGATATGACATAACATTACCATCCAATCCCCAACCAATGTATAGAGAAGTTACTCCTATAGCATCTCTAGCCACTATGTAACTGTTGTCACGAGTATCCAATAGAACAAAGGAAAAGATACCATCCAACTTGTCCACAAAGTCTTCTCCATATTCCTCGTACTAATCAAAAGTTTAACATCAGTAACAAACAGTTCATAAGTACATGTTCAATCATGAATCCAAACCAAACAAATTATTAACTCAAAGATGACTAACCAAGTGTGCAATAACATCACAATCACTTCCAGTTCGGAACGTGTGATTAGACAGCTGCTTCCTGAGAGCTTCATGGTTGTAAATCTCTCCATTTACCTGATTTTCCAATAATGACACTTTTTACTTACATAATCATTTTTGTTATGGACGAAAAACAGAAAGAACATCAACATAAGCTAAAGAAACATCATGCTGGTCCAAGTACAATTCATATTTCAGTTTTGCATATTAAAATTAGCAATAGTACCATATGACTATAATTGCATGAAACACACGCATTGACACGAACATCAAATACGACAAGGACACTGACACGTAAACATCAGTGATAACATAAAAATGATTGTGTATTATCACATGTGTTAGCGTTGTATCTATCTATCAAGCATCAATATTGTTGTCTAACATTCACGCCTTCAATATAAAGCGTCGATGCCAGATGTGTAGTAATTGATTTAGTATGTCGTATAAATGGCCTACCGTGACAATGACAGATTTGTCTTCATTAAAGAGAGGTTGATCCCCAGAAGCAGGATCAACTATGGCTAACCGTTGGTGTGCCAAAAAGCAGTCACCATGTTGGTGGAGCCCACTCCAGTCAGGGCCACGGTGCTTCAATCTGTTACGTCAACAAACAAATAATCAATAATCAATCAATTATCCATATTCAGACACATTAAACTAAAGGACAATGATCTTATTTCAAAGTTACTATGTCACCACATATTTTTTATAAATTACATTTTATATGAGTTGAGTTTGGACTTTACAATGTTGTAGCATATATTACGCACCACCTAGAAAATCTTTATAAGATGAGTCACATAATTAATAATTGAACCAATATTAGTTTGTCAAAAAAAAAATTGAGGTTATGAAAAATGTAACTTTCAATAGATATATTCTATTCGAATAAGTATTTAGCATAAGGAAAAAAAGAATATAGTTCTACAATTATTTAACCCCTTTTAATCTTTTGTTGTTCAATTGTCATTGCTCCTTTGAATTATTCATAATTCCTACTAATTTTTTACCAATAATTCCATTTCAAACTGGACCCCACATACCACTTGTTGGTCCTAATTGATAAACAATCAGTGATCTGATTGGAATATATATTGCCCACTTATCTTATCAAAGTCTTGTTTAATCTAAATTGATAGGCATGGTGACCCAATCTAAAGTTACCATGGTTAATTAAACATTCTATGTTCTATAATAAATTAAAGAGTGACTTTTAAATAAAGTGGAGTGTTATGATTACAACTGTTGAAGTTATAATCATATTATATATAAATAAATTATAAAATTAGTTAAAAACTACAATCATTGGTTATTTTTAATTAATGAATATGACATGTCACTTTTTTTAGTCTAATTACAAATATGACGATTGAAACAAGGAATATGGATTATGTCACTTGGGTCCCACAATTATTCTTAATCATCATCCAAAATGACAAGATCATCACAACCCTGCCAAACAGAGTATTGCCCTGTCTTGCTATCCAAATGTTCCACTCTCAACAAGGAATTACTGTTAGTACATAGTAATATTCAGCACCAATTTGTAAAATATAAACACCCAAAAAGTCATGGATGGATATAAATTTATCCATATTATCTAATATATATTTAATTTAATAATTAAAGTCTTCCTGATTGATATTAGAAAGTCCATAATGAAAAGCTAAGTAAATACAATTAAGAATGAACAATTTGATCTGCAAAGTTTAACAAATTTTAAAGAAAAATAAATAAACAATCGTTCACATTAGTCTTTTTGGATCGGTCAATTTATTTTTGAAATTGTCGTGAACGACTAATGTGATCAAGAATTTTTCAAATCTAATCAGGTCGAAACCACTATAATTGGTCTAGTGGTAAAAGATTTAGATAGTAAACATAAGATTTTAGCATCATACCTTGTCTCCGTATTAAGAAAAGAATTTTATCATGAATTAATTTTGATGCACGGTCAATATATTACACCGTCAACTAATCACAAAATCGTCGTGTGCATGGCTTTGAAGTTAGATACGATGAAAGTTAAATTTTTGTTACAATTGATTAACCGTGTAAAAAATCTTTATACTGACACATTCATTTAGATTAAATTCGAGAAAATATCATAAGCATGAAGAATACTAAATAGGAAGAGAAAAATTGCCTGCGTGAAAGCTCTAGGACTCGAACCCTCTTAGCTCTAGTAGGATCAGAGCAACCAAGCACAGCAAGTATACCACACATTGTAGTATATGTTTATATGATGAAGAAATCAAAGAGAGAAATAATTTAGAATAAGCTTAGAAGAAAGAAGAAAAGATAAGTGAAGAACACAACCACATGTAGTAGTTGTAGTAATGGTTTTGAAATTGAAAGCTTAAAGGAATTTAGGATACATAACACTTCTTACAACACGTATTTATAAGACATAATGTGAATGATAGACATAAAATGCTGACGGTGAAACGACGTCGTTTTTCTATCATTCAATGTACTGTTATTGCTCCTAGTTGGTCCATGACACTAGACATGGGTCCCACAACTTGTACCAAGTATATTATGCCATGTGGTGAAACGTGGTTCGTTCTTGGTATAGACTTTTTTTTTATGTAAGGTATAGACTTTTTTTGTTATTTAAATTTTTTTAAGTGTAAAATAAACATCTAGTAATTTATCATTATTATTTTTTGGTTTTTTATTCTAGTTTGTGTTCACATGCTACAATTTTGTTCCTTACCAATTTACTATCTTTTGTTAGTTAAATTTCATGTGCATTAGGCAGATAGTTGTTAACTTCATATTTCATCATTAACTAATGAAGGATTTTTTATTTTTTTTTTACAAAAGCTATAATGAACCTTTTAAACTATGTTAGATTTTTTTAATTTGATCCTTATGTTTTTGTTTTTTAAATAAATCATCCAACAACTAAAAAAATCATTATAAATTGTTTTATTCATCAAATGCTTGATTGTATGAGTAGGTCGTCATATTTCACCACTCAATTGAATGGGCTAATCTTTTACAACGTGAAGAATGAATTTTGAATTGTGGTTGGAAGTGGTCGTATTTGGTGGTAACAATGCTTCAAAAATTATTATTTATCATGAAAAAAAGTTGAAAAAATGGATGACTTCAATAAATTAAGTCTTTGTCGTGACCGAGATCGTTTATGATAGAGAGTCTTTCTCTTATTCAACATTATGCTAAAAAGATACCCTTATTGTTGCTTCAAATAATTTGGTGCCTATAAAGATCGGTGTTTTTATAGGCATAATGTTTAACAAATGATGTTAGGTTGGACTAGGAGAGATTAAGTGTTTAACAAGTATTAGTTATAAAACTAGTGATGTGTACAAACGAGATCTGTTTAAACATCCAAATGTGGAGCTCCATTATGTATGATTTAAGGTCTAGATTAAACTTATGATAGATTTGTTAGATATTAAATTGGCTTAATAGCAGTTTTGGCACCCTAAGTATCAAGAAGTTGCGATTTTGGCCCCCTAACAAAATAAAATACAATTCAGCCCCCCTAAGTACCAAGTCAATGATGACGTGGACGCCACGTGTGTAATTTTTTATTTTTTATTTATTTGTTTAATTAAAAAAATAATTATTTTTTAATTAAAAAATAAAAAAAAATTACACACGTGACGTCCACATCAGCATTGACTTAGTCAAAACTGGTTTGGGGGGCCAAAACTGCAAAAGGGGCAGTACTTAGGGGTTTAGATTGTATTTTATTTTGTTAGGGGGCCAAAATAGCAACTTCCTAATACTTAGGAGGCCAAAACTACTTTTAAGCCTATTAAATTTGATCGCAATGTAATAGAATTATTTTTATTTAATTTTGGTTCTATTAAGAATGTTTTTTTTTTTGAAGAGGCTAAAATGAAATATATTACCACCGAAAAGCGTTATTCCCGACACAAGGTGTATCAAGGAAAAACAGTCAGGTCTGAACATTCTATTAAGGATGTTAAATACTCTTTCTAAGCTAATACTCCATTTTACTCTTAAATTATTATAAAACTTCTCAGATCTTTCATGATGGCGTTTTATTAGATACACAGTTTTAGTAAATGCAACAACATTTTCCTAGGGGTCTTCATATACCTCAATATTTTCATGCCCAAAAGATTACAAGCTCTTTAACCTTGATCTCATGAATAGGGCATTGGTCTTTTTTCTTCTTTTTTCAATATGTAGAGTTGCACATCTCGAATGAGACGTTTTTAAGATGATTGACGAATTATGAACTCTTAGTTAAAAACTTGGTGTTTAGTATTGTTAGGCTTAAGACTTAAATAATTTATTTTAATACTTTGTATTAAGTAGTTGTTTTTGGAACAACAATAGGGTGGGATTGAACCATAAATGTGATGCGCGCATAATTGGCGTCGAATCTAAACCCAGATTAAGATTGAAAACAAGAACCGGACGAGGAACATAGAAGAGGTGCGTGTGTGTGTGTATGAGAGAGAGAGAGAGAGAGAGAGAGAGAGAGAGAGAGTTGCTTGATGAACGTGATGGTGAGAATAAAATTTTGAAGGACAAAAATATTATTTATGGTGTGTAAAAATGCAACAAAAACAATTAATACCTAGGGCATAAGTTTAATATAATCCCTAGAATAAATGCTCAAAGCAATTGAGTTAAAAGATGTTTTAATATTTAACAGACTTGAAATGGGGATATTTTAATCCTCGTTTGGCACTAGATACATATTATGAATATATTCTATTGGTTTTTTTAATTTGATTATAACCACAATGAGACGTATTTAAGATAATTGATGAATTATGAACTCTTAGTTAAAGATTTAGTGTTTAGTATTGTTATTAGGCTTATGGCTTGTAGTTCTATAGTCTAGACATTGTTTTTTCTTTTCTTTTTTTTTAAAAAAAAAAAACAATGTCTAGACTAATACTCTAGAAGTACACAATATTTACATGTTAATTTCTATGCATTTGGTTTGTAAATTATGTAGACAAGAAATTGCTAATTTTAAGTAATAATCTACATATAAGTGCATGTAATTTAAGTGAATGTTTTTTATGATGTCGACACTTGAATGTTATTATGATTTTTTACTATGCAAATAAAATTCACTTGCACACATCATTTAACATTGAAGAAAAAAAATTACTACAATGTAAATCATCAAAGACATTTTAATATTTTTCTACTATACTGTAATCATCAGAGATTGAGTCATTATAGTTAAGTGACATTCAATATGTCTACTCAACTTTATTGTGAACTCTGCACACATCATCAAAGACATTTTAATATTTTGGTGCTATTGAGGATTCTAAGCTAATACTCCACTTTACTCTTGAATTATTAGAACTACTCAGATGTTTTATGGTGGTGTTTCATTTGATACACAAATTTAGTAAATGTAACAACATTTTCCTCATATTATAATGAAAACCACTTGTGATGATTTTGTTTAGGGGTCTTTATATATCTTAATATTTTCATGCCCAAAAGATTACAAGCTCTTTAACCTTGTCTGGTAAATATGGCATCGGTCTTTTTTCTTCATTTTTTCAATATGCAGATTTGCACATCTCAAATGAGACCGTTTCTAAGATGATTGACAAATTATGAACTCTTAAAGATTTTAGTGTTTAGTATTGTTATCAAGCTTAAGACTTAGTTAAATAACTTATTTTAATACTTTGTATTAATTAGTAGTTTTTTGAACAACAATAGGGTGGGATTGATACCACAAACATTATACGTGCATAATTGGCGTGGAATTATTTATAAATTATTACTAATATAAAACATGGTCAATTGTTTTTTTTTTAAATATGGTCAATTGTTATTAAGCACTAATTATGGATAAATAATTTTATTATGAATGGACCGTGATGGGTTGGACTATTTAATAAGCTCAATGAGAGGTTCCTATCTTGAGTCGTTTAACTATTTAAATATTATTACTAAGACCATTTGGAAATATGGTGAAACCTAATCTATGAACTTAAACGACGATGAGGATTGTTCAGATCTTTCATAATTGCTCTCTCATCGGTTGTGTCAAATCATAAATGTATGTTTAGCAAAATGTGAATAAAGTTAGTTACTTATACTGAGTTGACAATAATCAAAATCATTTATTTTTCTTTCACTATTTACGTGATATTTATAATATAAATTGTGAAAGACGATGTATGATTTTGATCGATGTCAGCGCAATATAGTAAATATCTAAAAAAAATTATTGATGGATAATATATATAATTTGTCACAAAAATAGAATATTTTATATTTTGCTATCCTGCCAGACAAGCATGGGATGAATGATCGATTATCAGACAAGTATATATGAAGCCAATGAAGTAGTTGTCTGTCCAAAAACTGCATGCAACCCGAAAATTGGATATCAGTACAGATAAACCTCTTCTATACGCTTATCAAAATATCACATGCAGTATAGACACACGTTTGTATTTAGTCCCACTATTTTTCTGAAATCTTTCAATATCCAATCTCAACCATTTTGTAGTTCAGTGATTGATATTTACGTTTCCATGTGGAAAATGATAATAACCTTAACTGACCCATTAAACTAGCTTCTATATTATTTCTTTTTCAAGTAAAAATTAACAGAAATATATAGAAAAGTTAGTTTTCCAAGTTGTGTCAAGTTCCTTACAATGTAATGCTTTTACTTGTCAAAGAAAGAAAAGAAACGTGAATCTAGTTAAAAAGAGAGTAATATTAATTAATTAATTAAATCAACTCTTCTTTATATAATTTTTCACCAAGTATGGTTGAGCTATTTTATGCTCAAACTCGATCCTAAGTATTCGAGTTTGCTGAGATAATCTTTTAGTTAAGTCGGTTAAGACAAAAAAAATTAAGAGATCAGATTTTGTACAAATTACATCATCACACTAGACCTTTTTTTTCTTTTTATAATCAACTTCAACATGGCTTAAATTTGAGATATATGAACATGAGGCCCGTGTGCATTACATCATGTGCAATTAAGTTTGATGGGTTTTGTGGCTTGGCTTTTAGGCAGATCTTAGGGCTCATTTATATTTGCATGTGTATAGTTAATCTAAGTTTGAGGTTCTGGTTCATAAAAAATAAAATTGAGGTTCTCTTTTATTTGGACCTTTGTATAACTGGAGGACTATAATTGATTGACAAGTGGGTGTCCTTTAATTTGTTTTCATGGTGGACAAAAATTGAGGATCACCCATGTTTGATTTATGAAGAAAAATAAAATAAAATTGTTAAATTTATGAAGAAAAATAAAATAAAATTGTTAATAATGATTATAAATTTAATCAATGACATGCAACAATCAAGTGATTAATAAATTTTAGTTAAAGTCGAACTGATAGGGAATTTCGAATTCAATATTCGGCTGAAACAATCTTTAAAAATTAGAGGTTAAGACTAAAAGAATAATCGTTATACTTTTTTTTGTTTTATAAAATTAAATTATCTAAAATAATAGAAAGAAAGACACATATTTGTCTCTAATTTAGTCGCAAATTCTATATTTTTTAGACACTTGTTTTGTATTTGTTTATAATTTAAGTAAAAATACAAATTTGTCTCCAATCTAATCACAATGCGGCTCTTCAGCCCCTCTTAACAGACATTCTTCGTATTATCCATCTTCGAGATTGAAATGTCTCGCTGAAGTATATTTATAGGGAGATTAACTCTTGTGTTGATTTCTTTAAAAACTTGGATTACCATTGTTCTTTCTTTTGGACGATTCTTCTATCCCCTTGTTCCTCTTTAGCTATTAAGCTTTAGTTTGATGTTATGGGATGCAGTATCCCAAATTAGTTCCTTCTCTTAGACAATGAAACTAATATCAACACTAAAAAAAACAATTAAAAAGAAAATAAAAATATTAAGCTAAGCAAAAAAAAAACTTGGGGCCTTCAAAACCCTACGAAGTCCCTGTCCACAGAATTAAGTCATCTTCTGATGGTTAACTTTGTTTGTGAATACGATATCGATTTTTTGCATCCAAATCTTAGTGGCTTTTAGAGGTTACATAGAGTTCTTTTGATACTTCACTTCATGATAATTTAACATGGTTTATGCCTTCCAAGTTTTGTTTATGACTTTTGGTAGCTCTGTTAGGTCGTTTTTCAATTTTTCATCTTATTTTTTGTTTTCATTATTTCCTAATCCACATAAGTGAAGATTTTGATTGATAAAGACTTTCTCAACTCCTCAATTTATTTTCATATAGTTGCATACTGTATATATACAATAATACAAATGTTAGTTTACTTCACTCTCAAATCAATTAATGGTATTCAATTACTTCTAAGCACCAGTATAAAGTTAGATAAAAATAAAATATAAAAACTTAGCAGCATTATTGAACTCAACTGAATTACGAATATAATTTTGAGAAGTTTGTTTCTGAACATTAGGTACGTAAGCCATGCACTACTGTCTCATTGCTTGGATTAAATATTTTATGGGTGTTGTTAACCAATGTTTTGGGGCATTGGTTAAGGAATATATCAATCGAAATCATGTCTTGAAAATATAAGATGTTACTTTTAACAAAATAATAATTACATTACTTTTTTGTAAAAACTTTCTTGTTTTGGATGTTTAACCAATACCTCTGGAAGCAACGTTTAACATTCCCCATATTTTATATTGATGTATTTAATTGTCTAATAAGTTCTCTCTACATGATATAATCATATTTTAGGTGTCTCAGACATTAAATGTGTGTATTTAATTGTCTAATAAGTTCTCTCTACATGATGTAATCATATTTTAGGTGTCTCAACATTAAATGTGTGTCATCATTCACCTAGTTAAAATTAGAACATTTGTTCATCATGTTGAGAGAGTTAAGTCTCTTATGCTACAACCAACATGTTGGTTTACGTCAATTTATACACGCAGGATACTTGAGAAATTGAATAATTCTTTTGTCATCTACATATACCAGTTTAAATTGACTTTATTTTAATTTTTTTTTTCGGTTTACTTTCATAATCTCTCTAAGAAAAATTATGAAAACAATTTATGACTTATACAAAATAAATTAACTTTATTTTATCTTCATGAGTCCACGAACTATTCTTCGATGTATATAGCATTACTGTAAAATTAATTATACTAAATGTATTATATCATTAAATACTTTCATGTATTAATTAAAATAAATTAATATTTAAAAAAAAAAGTCAGTGCAAATAAATAATTATAAAATTGTAGGTGATTTCCTCAACAAACAAACAAAAAAAACTGTAGGTGATCGAAGGGTTTCATAAAATTCTTCTTACTGTGAAAATTAAAATATATGAGCTGCTTAATTATAATGTGTCACTGTGATGAACACTCAGACAGTAGTAACTAGTAATGGAATCTAAAGTTTCTTGCAAACTTAGCATTGATGATACTCAACATTACCTGATAACTTTGATAAATTATAAGCTTAATACTTTAACATCGTTGCCTCAAATTTTGATCCAAATCAATAATCTCATCACTTTTGCTGTCTGTCTGTATTTTAATGACCAAATAGAAACATAGTATGATAAAATTACAAAATACAACTAGTGTACTTTCCCGTGCCATGCCAGCATAAATGAAAATTTGGCATTCTCTCTAAACTCATTCGAGGAGCTAATCCATATAACTAATGACCTACTTAACTCTCTGTTTCAGTTGATTTTTGTCCTTTCCGCGACCTCTTCCTTTTCCTGCTTCTCTTCACTGTGCTGTCTCCTTTTGTTTCCTACATAGGAGTCGAGTAATAAAGGAAACATCTAACAGATCAGTAAGAAGCATGCAAAATATAAGTTCCAGCAGATAAAACACATTTAAAATATGCTATATACTATAAAATAGCTGAACTAAACTAAGGGATTTGGAATTTGTTTAACGTGCATGCAAAAACAAAACCAGAACAGCTAAGCATATAGCATCTAAACTGTTTTGCACAGTTGTAACAGCTGATGCTATCTTAATTTGAAAAATAATCATTCCAGAATTAGTTTTTCAGCTTAGACAGTATTCTAAAAAGGTAACCAGGCGCTACATATTGATCCTGGCATGGTTAACAGAATGTTCGGAACTTTTCATTTGCAAGAGACCGATTTCATCCCGAGATTCTAGTCAGAAAACAGTAACTCTTAGCTGCTGTGCCAGGACCCGCCCTTCGGATAGTTATAGTATTAAGACCATTAGAGACATTAAAACAACCAATGTATTCACCATGTAGCTTAGCCATTTAGGAGATTCGGTCCTTAATACGAAATTAGAGCCTATGTGACTAGTTGATCACACAATGTGAATCTTTTCAGTCCCTGTTCTTCTAAATAAAGTTGAATTTTAACACAAGGTAGAATGCAGAGGTGTAAAGTGTGACATTTTTTACACTACCGTTTAATCATATGTCAGCACATAATTTTAAGAGTTGGACAATGGACAGTTATAAATGTAAGCAATAAATCCGACAGTGAACTAAAATCTAATCCTAAGTTCACAGATTAGTGTTTTCATGTTCAAATTGCAGAAACATTTAAATTTTGCCAACAACCCTACCTTCGTAGGATTATTTTGGTTTTCACGACTTTTCTTCTTCTTGCACGAAAGTGGGTTTGGACCCTGCAAAGTTCACAGTAATATCATCAAAAGGTGACACAATAGAATCACTGTTAGAGACAATAAATTAATATGAAACATCCCAGCATAAATATAAACATGTTTATATTGTAAGTTTCAAGAAAACATCATAGAACATACAGGTAAAATCAAAACATAAAACATGTGCAGAAAAATCTACCTCTGGGACATTATGATCAATAAATGTTCTTAAAACTATTTGACCCATCAAATGTTTTCCAAATGCAACAAATTTTATAAGAACCCTCCTAACACCCGTTAACATGACCATATTTTTATTTTTACAAAATCATTGTAGAATAACATAGAATAAATGGAGGGAGAGAAACCATAGCTCTTTTATTTTACTAAACCACAGTTCATGTTATAGAAAATTTTAAACACTCAGCCAAAATACACAGCCATATAACCATATTTTCAAACTGCATCAAGTGCTGCAGGTAAGAGAGGGGGAGAGAAAAAGAAATTAATGTGGCAAAAGTTTATCAAGTCTGTATGAACAATTAATTGCTAATTGGCTGCTACCAACTTGTTTTATCAACAAATAATACTGCCAGTTAGTTAACAATCACTTCCATGTGGTAGCGCAGGCTGGATTCTTTTAGTTTTGTCAGCATTATGTCCCTAAATAAAATATTCACCTACTTGGTTACTGTTATAATCAGCAAAAATATCTCACTCTCAAGTTCTAGTATATCATTTCCTTCAGTTTCTAGTTTTCCTATAGGTTTCTCTCATTGCCACTATCAGCTACAAAAACAAAATGGTAAGCTATAAGCCTGTATATGTTTAGATATATATGAAAATCAAAAACCAAAGAACAAAAAAGATACAGCACAACATTAAAATATAACCTTGGCTCTTTTTCTCTTGAACTGAGGTTTATCCTTGATGCCATTGTGATTCCTTGAAATTATGCTTCTTTTTATTGCCTGTGCACTTGCAATCGAATCTCCTAAATCATTGTTTTCCACTATTTCAGTATTGGAATTATCAGCTTCCCCATCGGCCAATCTTTTCATAGCCCTATCCTTAAATATCTGGTACTCTTTATCGGTCATATGCAATCGTCTTTCTTCAGAAGTTTTGACATACTCCTTCTGAGATGCAGATGGAGATTCAAGGAAAAGAGCATTTCTGAGACCAAATATGAGAGGCACACCAGGTACCTGCAACAAGCGGATAAAGACTAAACATATGTACAACGGGACAAATTTACACAAAGTCAACATATTTTAGACGTAAATACGCAGAAGTTCAGTGGTACTGTGGCATAGAGCATGCCATTAATGCAAATAACATTATATCATGTTTACAAAGTGACAGCAACATATCGAATTGTTACAATTAACATTACAAAATAATATTCCAACCTCTTCCAACTTCTTCCGTAGGTCAGTGTCCTGACTAGCAACAAAGAAGTGCTCGGAATTATTTTCTCCAACAACCTCCATGATGCAGGAATCGGCCCTCACACATTTATCATGCTCGCATCTGCAAATTGGAGTTTAGATCAAATTATAAAACCATCACCAGTACCACAGCAATACTGCAGCAAAGACAAATATATCAACCCAAAACAACAATCCTTTCGAGTCTAGTGGACTAATCAAATATTAGATACTGATTCTTCACATTAGGCAGCCTTTTAACATGTCATTTCAGTCAGTCAGAAAAGTGATTCAACGTAGGGATCTCAAGGTCAGCTCTATACGTATTTGGGTCTATAAATATCAATTCTCAATGTAATTATATAATTTATAACAGATCTCAATGAGGGTAACAAAGTAAGTACACTAGTAAATTGGGTAATCCACAATATTAGATACCGATGATTAATCAGTTGGGCGAGGAGCTAAAGTTGGCTTTCTTACCAAATAACAATATTAGGGCAGAAAGAAATTAGCAAGAACTTCAAATATGAGCAACAAGAGTAAATGAAAACCTAAAGGATGTAAATCGCTTAGATTCTTCTGAAACTTCAAAATCGTTTCTTTGTTAAGGCAAAAGGAGGTGTTGCTTTGTGTCTAACAAAAACTCATTGGACTGAATTAGACAGACCCGTTTTATTCAACTTTGTGTTATATCAACCTAACATAGTGTTGCCAATGGAGGAATATGGGAAAAGAGCAAAAATCTGTCATATAAAGATGTCATTGCAGCCTACAGTGCAGCCATGGCAGGAACCCCTTTACAAATTGCCTATGGGGTTTGTCAAAAACTCCGCTATTGCCAGTGGCCACCATTTAACAACACTAACCTAACCTATAGCCTTTCGAAACTACATCACGCAAACATGCTGACCGAATTATTTGGAATCGGAACCAGCCCATTTGACACTTCTCTTAAATAAAATTAGTATAATAAATTCACATTTAAAGGGTCTCAGCCTACTCAATCCGGTATCATTCACATTGCACAACTATCTTGATGACACAGGAAAAGTTTGTTAAATAATTAGGCTCTGTTTGGATAAACAGCTTAATTTGCAGCTTATAGCATAAACACTTGTCGTGATAAGCGGTTATGCATAACCTATTTCTATAAGACATGCTAAAATAAAGTTAATTGTCTTCGTGTAAGCTATAAGTTGTTTTCGTAAATTTTCCCAAACAGTCTTACAAGTGCTTATGTCAGTAGATAAGTCAATCCAAACAGACTCATAGTTTAAAAGCATATGCACTACATCAGAAACATGCATGTGTATATCGATAAATAGAATATGGCTTAACCTTGCAATTATAAGATTATTCGCTGCATCAAGTGCCTCCGAATACGATTTACCAAGCCGTTTCAACTCCGCTACAACACATCTACATCACCACAATCCAAAACCCAAATCAACAACACAAAAAAACATAAAAACAAAAACAAAATAAAACAAAAACAAAAACCTTGTTGTGTAGAGCTTGACAGTGGCACTAAGAATATTGGCAAGAGCAGTATCAGCAGGTGTTATACGATTGACAATAAGGTGATTAACAAATGTTCCATCACATAGAACTTTGTAAGGTTTTCGAAAACCAAAACATGCAGTGTAAAACGTTAAACTCTTCCTATGTCTCTTTTGTTTCTTAACCTTCATCTACATAAAAAACCAAAAAAAGGTGTTCAAATTAAACAACAAAGAAACTAAATTTGAAGTTCGGTGTACAGTGATAATAACAAGTTCTTTCATATACCTTATGCGAAAAATCTCAGCTGCCGGCGAAGATCAACTCCGACGGCGGTTCCCGGCAATGTTTTGTTTATTGCGGCGGGGTTAAGTTCCAACTTGTTTCGATTCTGATTCTGAATACAAGTTGTAGAGGTAAGGAACGGTGGTAGAAAATGGTAGCGGTGTATGAAATTGTGAAGGTTAATGGGTAATGGATAATAACCAGTTAACTCAATGGTAACCGACCCGAATTAAATTTTTCAAATGAAATTGCTATGAAACACAGTGATATTACAAATATAACCTCATCGACAGTTGGTTAGGTTTAATTTCAACGGCAGTTAATTACCATCGGTTAGCTTTCAGCGGTAGTTAACCTTCGTTACAATCAATTATATGTTCTGTTTTAAGAACCAAGTCAAAATTTGACATCTTTATTACATGTAATTCAAAACAATAATTTTAGAGGCAGTACAACTTATAAACCAAATATAGTCACTCATAAACAAGAATAATACATAATTCTTTATAATTGACCAAAATTAAATCAATTCTACATTTCGTTAAAATTACATGAATGTTTGAAATTCAACAAAAGTGTAGTAGTAGATATAAATATTTTTTCCATTTGTGTGTATATCTAAATATTTTTTAGTAGTAGGTGTAAATAATAATTAAAGGAGACATTGTTTGGTCACATAGTTTGGTGTGACCATAATTGATGGAAGAGGGAAAAAAAGGTGATGATGGAATAGTGAGTAGGAGTAGGTTATTGTAATCAGCAGTATCTATGCGCAACGACAATTAACTGCCGCTGAAAGCTAAGCGACGGTAGTTAACCGTTGTTGAAACCTGACTGAAGGTAGTTGTCGATGAGGTTATATTCATCATTTTATGGTGTTTCATAGCAAACTTAAATGTGGGAGCAACAATTTTCGAGTTTTTAATTATTATACACCACTATTTTTTTTTAAAAATCGAGAAGGAGAAATTTTTATTAATTCAAGATATTAATGGTCACTTTACGAACTATCCTAGAAAAGATTTCAACTCAGCATCTGTCTCAAATATATATATATATATATATATATATATATATATA
>Ga0315915_1001293_pt1 | contig 29961 bp, 26 predicted proteins | sample MpolbnodulesMG_FD_207738 | JGI IMG/M metagenome (GOLD analysis project Ga0315915, IMG submission 207738) | Medicago polymorpha root nodule microbial communities from Los Angeles, California, United States - branched nodules | ecosystem: Host-associated > Plants > Roots > Nodule | place: USA... | reverse complement strand
ATGTGGTCGATTATTTACTTGGTATCGCGGTGATGGTGTATCGATGAGTAGACTGGATCGGTTTTTGTTGTCTGAAAAGTGGTGTGCGGTGTGGCCTAATAGTATTCAAGTTGCTTATCAACGGGGTCTCTCCGACCATGTTCCTTTGATGCTACATATTGATGAAGCCAATTGGGGACCTCGCCTGTTGAGGATGCTCAAATGTTGGTCAGATTATCCGGGATATGCTAATTTTGTTCGTGAACAATGGACTTCCTTTCAAGTGCAAGGGTGGGGCATTTATGTGTTGCGCCAAAAGCTTAAAATGATAAAAAATAGTTTAAAAGAGTGGCATAGACAGCATTCTCAGAACTTGGAAGGAAAGATTCTAAAGGAGAGGTGGTGCCTCTTAGTGATGTTGAGGTGGAGGAGCTCCATGATTTGTCGGCTAATTTGCATTCCATGGCTCGGATATCTAATAGTATTAATTGGCAAAAGGCTAGATTGAACTGGTTACAGGAAGGTGACGTGAATTCTAAATTTTTCCACGATGTTATGTCTAATCGTCGTTGCCGTAACACTATTAACTTGGTAAACGTTTATGGAGTTGGTGTTGAAGGAGTTCAGAACATCCGTATGGCAGTCTTTAACCATTTTTCTAGCCACTTTAAATCAAGAGGTGTTGATCGGCTGAGTGTGGGAAGCATCCCTTTCCGCAAATTATCTTTCAGTGAGGGGGACAACTTAACTAAACCGTTCTCGATGGAAGAAGTGAAACAAGCTGTGTGGGACTGCGATAGTTTCAAAAGTCCAGGTCCGGATGGCATCAATTTTGGATTTTTAAAAGAGTTTTGGGACTTGATAAAGGATGATTTCATGTGGTTTATGGTGAAATTTCATCGTAACGGAAAACTGACTAAAGGTGTTAACTCTACATTTATAGCTTTGATTCCAAAGGTAAATAGTCCGTAAAGGCTTAATGACTTCCGTCCTATATCTTTGGTGGGCTGTATATATAAGGTGCTAGCGAAGGTTCTAGCTAATTGACTTCGAGGTGTTATGGGTAGTGTCATTTCAGATTCCCAATTAGCTTTTGTCAAAGGAAAGCAAATTTTAGATGGTACTTTGATTGCCAATGAGGTAGTTGATGAAGCAAAACGTTTGAATAAGGAAGTGTTACTATTCAAAGTTGACTTCGAAAAGGCTTATGATTCGATCGAATTACTTTATCTAGATACAGTGATGGCGCAGATGAATTTCCCAACTCTTTGGCGTAAGTGGATATCAGAATGTGTGGGTACTACGATGGCTTCAGTCCTTGTAAATGGTAGTCCGACTAAAGAGTTTCACTTGGAGAGGGGCCTTCGACAAGGGGACCATCCTTCCCCGTTTCTTTTCTTGTTAGCTGCAGAGGGGTTTAATGTCTTGATGAACTCTCTGGTGACGGCGAATTTGTTCAATGGCTACGATGTCGGAAGCACGGGTGAGGTTAAATTAACTCACTTACAGTTTGCAGATGACACTCTAATAATTGGCAAAAAGAGTTGGTTGAATGTCAGATCTATGCGGGCGGTGTTATTATTATTTGAGGAGATTTCAGGCTTAAAGGTGAATTTCAATAAGAGTATGCTGACAGGTGTTAACATATATGATACTTGGTTAGCGGAGGCGGCGTCAGTGATGCATTGTAGAAGGGGTTTCATTCCTTTTGTTTATCTGGGGTTACCTATTGGTGGGAATTTGCGAAAATTGAGTTTTTGGAAACCGGTGGTTGACAGTATTATGGCTCACCTGTCCTTGTGGAATAATAAATTTTTGTCTTATGGTGGTCGTTTGATATTACTGAAATCTGTCATGTCTTCGCTCCCAGTTTACTTTCTTTCCTTCTTCAGGGCTCCCACATGTATAATCTCTTTTATAGAATCTATTTTTAAAAGATTTTTTTGGGGGGGTGGTGAGGATAATAGAAAAATTGCTTGGATAAAATAGGATTTTATTTGTGTCCCAAAGGAGGATGGAGGGTTGGGGGTTAGGAGGTTGGATGCTTTCAATCTATCTTTGTTAGGGAAACGGTGTTGGAGGATGTTGTTAGATAAGGAGGGCCTTTGGTACAGAGTTTTAAAGGTCCGATATGGTGAGGTAGGGAGGCGGCTGCAGGAGGGTGGGAGAAGTGGGTCCTCGTGGTGGAATAACCTGTGTCATATCCGTAGTGGGGTGGGCGAGGGAGTGGATAACCGGTTTGATGAGAACACTCGTCGTGTAGTTGGTGACGGACATAATACTTTATTCTGGTTTGATAACTGGGTTGGGGAAAGGCCTTTATGCCTTCAATTTCCTCGGCTCTTTAATCTTGCAGTGAATAAGGAGTGTTTGGTGGAGGAGATGGCGAGATGGGGTTGGAAGGACGGAGGGAGGGCGTGGGTGTGGAGACGACGCCTATTTGCATGGGAGGAGGAGAATGTGAGGGAGTGCACTTTATTATCACATAACATTGTTTTGTAGGATAATGTTTATGATACTTGAGATGGCGTTTAGATCATGTTCATGGATATACAGTCCGTGAAGCATACCGTCTGTTCACTTCCAACGAGCAAGTAGATAGAAGTATGGTCACTGATGTTTGGCACAGATACATTCAGACAAAAGTATCCCTGCTTGTGTGGCGCTTGCTTCGCAACCGTCTTCCCACGAAGGATAATCTGTTGCGGCGAAGAGTTGTTCAGGATGAGGATATTGTGTGCCTATGGTTGCGGTGAATCCATGTCAGCTAATCATCTATTTTTAGAGTGCGACGTACCCAATACGGTTTGGTTACATGTGCGTCATTGGATAGGTATACCGACGGTGTTTCCTTGTCAGGTGATGGAGCATCATTCTCAATTCACGTTATTAGCCGGTATTCCTCGAAGCTCTCAGTGTGTCTTCAAAGTTATTTGGTTTGCTTGTGTTTGGGTGATTTGGAAGGACCGTAATGATCGTGTCTTCAAAAATACGGGTTCACATTCTTCCGTCCTCATAGAGAAAATCAAATTGCATTCTTTTTTATGGCTGAAAGCTAAATGGCCGTCATTTCATTTATGTTGTGATGATTGGTGGCAACGCCCGCTTCATTGTATGAGTGTCCGCTTGTAATTATACTGCATCCTGGTGTAGACTTTTGAGTGTTGTTTTTCCTTAGTACACCTTGTGCGGGGAATTGCAATGTCTTTGTTAATATATATCATTTTGATTTGTTCAAAAAAAAAAAGATACAAGTACTTTTATGTCATTTTATATTTATCACTCATTTCAAAAGCTAATTTTACCAAACACTTTTAATTTCAAACAGCTAGCTTTTCAGCTATAAGCTTTCGGTTATCAGTCATCAGCTATAAGCTAGCTTTTCAGCTATCAGCTAGCTTATAGCTTATTTTTACCAAACAGAGCCTTAAGCAAAATTGTTTCCATGGTCGCTTAATTTAATTTCAGATAATTTTCGGTCTTTCATCTCTTTTTTTCTTCCGATTAGGTCATTCACATTTAAAATTCTTCAAACTGTTATCCTTCCTTCTTTATATAGAATTTCTTAGGAAATCCATAAACATTGTTCAAAGAAACTTACATCTTCTTATACCCACATGTTGATAAAATTATGAATATGTTAGATCCACGCTAGTTGATGGAGATAAATGTGAATGCAAAGGCATCCATGCACACGGTTACCTGTATTGCATCTGTTGGTTTGTAAAATAACTTAAATAAAAGTGTGATGTACGAGTAATATTTTAGGAAAATGTTGTGTTACACCACATCTAGGTGTATTCATCTTGAAATAAAGAGGGGAAAAATGAGTGTTGTGATAAACGTGATATATTTAATGTGAAAAGAAGAGAAAAGTAAAGAAAAAGTGTGGTGTTGAATGAATATATAAAATTAAAAAGTGTCTATTTATCATTGTTGAAAGAAAATACTACTGTGCTCGTGCTCGTTTCATATCTCTCCGGATACCTATCAATCAATTTTTCTTTTAACAAATTTTGTGATATCCTTGAATATCTACGGATACATTTTTTAAGTAATCTTCTTTGATAATTAATGTATAATTGTTTCATCATCTTTGGACGGTGAAAATATAACATTAACATATCAAAATATGATTTGACCATTCTTTAAAAAAAATATGATTAGATCACCACAATCTCACTTTGATATATAATAAAGTATTCAACAATAATATTTATACACTCTTATTTTCTTTATCCATTTCTTTCAATCACATCACCATTTTATTTTATCCCATATATAACCTTGCTTCTTTTTTTTTATTATCTCCATCTCTCAAGGTGTCAAATAATATTTAGTATACAAAAGAATATTTTTCATTAAATATTTCCTTAAAAAAATCATTAAATATTGGATAAGGACCCTAATGAATAGCAGCTATATATAAAGTGGAGCTGCATGTAGTTGTTCTCCATGTGGATAAAAAGAAATATACCCCTACACAAAACACCCAATTATATGACGTGTTAATGGTATTAAGGAAGAGGGCATCCACACGTTGAGAAATCAAAAGGCCTTCCTAGCCTTGTTATAGTTTCCTTAATTTCAAATGCCTATAGTTGTATACCATTAGTTATACATGTGGTCTTCCACTCATATATGTAACACTGATGTATAGATCTTAACTTGTTCAACTCTGTTGTTTGCCACATGTTATGTATTTCTAATGTTGGATCCTTGTCATTGGCCTAATATCCACATTCCACTTGATCGTGTAATGCCTTAAGATACTCAATTCAAAGTTACCTTGAGGTCAGAATTAAATTTGTTTTGTTTCCAATTTAAGTAGATTATTATTAGATCATATCCGTAACACCAAACATCTTTGAGACATATCTCCTAGTACCTGGTTAGTTGATTGATTAATTAATTAGTTAAGCTAAATGCATGGCCAATGTCGTTAGAGAAATTGATAAGATAGTTGCATGTAAAGTCGCACGTGTGATCATGTATAAGGGAAAAGAAGATAAGAACCAGGGGCCACAGCACGGTGGCTGCCAACCAAAGTCACCAGACTACTTATGGTGGTCAATTATAATTGACAATGTAATTGAAGTTGAGTTGGCCAACAAATATTGATCCATTTTCTAGAGAGTTGACTCATATCCATGTTAAGAATTCTACATTTGATAAAACCTAAATAGTTTATCTTCCGGTCTTAAAATAATTGTTTCTTTTGCAAATTTTTGTATCAAAATAATTGTCACTTTAGAATATATCATTTATTATTATTTTACTACTATACTCGTATTTATTGATTTTCATCTAACTTAACTTCTCCATTAACCGCAGTTTATAAAGATCTTTTAGTAAATCATACTATTTTTTTTTATTAAAATCAATATAATTAATTATTTTCTTAAAAATCGTATACAAACTTTATACGATTATTATTTTGAGACAGATTGAAGATTGGAGGAAGTAGTTATGTTCGACTGTGATGAACTCATGAGATCCAGCTCATATGAATTTTTACGTGCTTAAAAAACAAGTAGTTGGTCATTGAGAGTTATTTCCATTATTTCTTCGCAAAGAGTAATGATAACACACCCAGTCTTACTAACTTGAATTCAATTGAGGTGTTAGTTTACGGGTAATAGTTCAACATTATAACCGCAAATTGTTGGGCAAGAATTTCCTAAAAAATGGTTGTAAAATAATTACCAGTGTCATTTTAATTATTATTTTTTTTTAAGGAACTTTAATAAAAAATTTCTCTTCCTCAATATTTACAGGAAAAAATGGTATCCAATTGGGAGATAGTCTTGTGTAGGCATAAGTATTTAGGCACAAACACATAATTTAAAAAAATTAAAAGATATAAATAAAATAGTCACATCAATCAATATCATTTTAATAATTTTCTTTTTAATTTTTTGAGTTTTATGGGTGTGTGTCTAACATGTACTCCCTCCATTTCTTTTTAAGTGTCGTTTTAGAAAATTAACACGAAAATAGCGAAGTGTATTTTTGCACATTTTCTTCCTATTATACCTTCAATTTAATCCATCAATATATTCCTATTTTTTGGCACACAATTTATCTTTCCAATAAATTTAATATGTTATATTTCTCTCGTAACAAATATTTGTTTTTTTTAAAGATCGTAACAAACATTTGTTAGTTAGTATCTTTTTCTCCAACAAATTCTTTTTTTTTGGACACTCTCTCATAACAAACAATTGTTAATTTTTTAAATATTGTGCGCATCTCTTTAATTAATTTAAGTCAAACTAAAAATTATTTCAACTTCACATTAATCAAAAGTTAAGAAAAAATTAACTTTCCTCTCAAATCAAATTTGTTCTTTTACTTTGCACTTGAAATTTTTAACAATTATTCATCTTATTTATAGAATTTTAACTCTTCATAAAACCATTATTATAGGTAACAAAATTTTATTTAAATCTGAAGATAACAAGAAACAAATTTTGTTTTAAAAAAATAAACAAACTTTAGTTTTTCAAATATATAGCATCAACTAGTTTTATTGAAAAAGATAAGAGTAACCAAACAAAGAAAAAGATAGGAGTAATTGACAAATGGTATAATTGACAAATTGTGCCCTTAAAATATTAAAATGACAGTTAAATAGGAACAAAAAAATCATCCCTAAACAACACTTAAAAAGAACGGAAGGAGTAATATTTAGTGTTGTGTCTAATCAAATATTTCTCTCCAATTGGATTCAGTAATATTTTATAAATGACTCGAACTATAATTATGTGGGAGTGAACATGTTAAAAAGAGTGCGGTACGTAAGTCTATCTTTTTTTTTTCTTTTCTTTTTTAACAAGTCTATCTTTTGTTGTTGTCTTAGCTCTCCAATTCTCAAGAGAAATATGTAATGTTAATTAAGAATTCATAGAGTGGCAAGTAAAACAAAACCCTAACGAAATATTGTTCGGATCAGAGTACACATGTTTCTCTCTCTATATATTGTGTATGTTCAATTTTAATTGATTTTAAAGATGTAGAATTGATTTTGATATGTTTTGATGTATGAGAATCCGATCATGGGTCTAATACAGCGTTACAAAATCAGCTTGTAAAGTAAAAACTTCCATCACTTATATAATTATGTTAATACAATATCTTATTCAATATGAAACTTGATAGGTTGCTCTTGAATAGAATTGATTTTTAGACTTAAATTTATTGTTCAACTCACTGTTAACTATGATCAAGAATATAAAATCACTACATTCAAAATAAATTTTTATGGCACAAAACCAAACACATACTTATATGTTCATTTATTAAATAAATAATTAAGGAATGAATTTGAACATACCCCAAGAAAAAGGGCACATTGTTCTTCTGATCGAAGCTTGGACGTATAGGTGGAAATATGACATATCGGTTTAAAGAGACCTATAGTCTATTTTACTTTGGGACTAAGCATGATCAAACTTTTATTTTTTAAATGGTGAAGGTTAAAACTTTTTTCGAGTCTATTTAACTAAGATTTTCAAGAAACGAACCATAAAAAAATCTTTTAAGTCTATTAGATCAGCATATAGCATTTATTATTATTATTATTATTATTATTATTATTATTATTAACTTTTGTATTCTAGAATACATTTTAAATTTGTTAACTATTTAGTAATTTAAACTTATTTATTGATTTACATTAATTTTCGTATATTTAAATGTATTATTATTATAAACTAAAAATGAAATATGATATCATATATCATCAAATTCTTTAAAATATCACATTAAATGTTAAAAGAAAGTGTATATCATCAATTCTTTAAAATATCACATTAAATGTTAAAAGAAGGTTTAATCTTGTCGATCTATCTGTTCGTTAGACGTCAATCAAAATACTTATATAAATATGTTAATATGAAATAAGCTTTTACATAAGATAAAATGTCATACCAAATTTTTAAAAGGTTAAATTCAAACTTTAATTTTTTTGATATGGCATGTTTAAACCTTGCAAAGCCTGTCGAACGCCTTATTCTGATATGGACTTGCACTAAGGCATGCATAAGCCTACGGTGGCTAGCTTAGGCGGTTGGTGGCTATCCACTGATCTAGCCGTGGATGGAGTTGCAAATTGGTCTTGAATTTTGTTGTTTCGGGGTCAAACCAAAATTGTTTGTTATTGTACTACAACAGATGCCATGTCCATTAAAGCTATCCAGAGAATCCAAAAGAGTATCCTCTGAGGCCCCCCCACCTATATTATTATCAACTACTTGGATAGGATCCTCGTTATATCAACTTCTCAGTACTTGATAAGACGTTTTTTGTTTTTGTTTAGGAAATAATGTTTGAGAATAACATATATATCATGGCCAATTAAGAATATTTTATTGGATTAAGAAACATATGATGAGCTACATTATGAACCGAGTTCGTCTGTTTTTTTTATAATGACTTAGGAGTATTTTTATTGAGATATGTTATTTGAATAATTATTTTTGTAACAATTTATAGGACAATCAAAGATATATAAATATTGACACGTAAACTAAAATAATAGTGAGAGTTAGAATATAGTGAGAATATAACAAAAAAATTGTCACAAAATGGTTATATAAATATCATTTTTCTTTTATTTAACTTGATTTGAAAAACTATTTGTTAAAATAATTTTCATATTGTTTTTCAAAACAAAGCACATTAATTTATTTGGTAACCTTAATTTGAAAATAATTTTAGATAGTAGACAACCGAAAAACTTGAGCAATATATTCTGAGAGCGTATTATAGATTGGATGGTGACAAGTAGCAATGATGGGAAAATTGAGAAAGCCTCAAGTTTTACATTGACTAAAATAATATTTAAAATAAGTTTATAAAAATAACACTCATCTTCCAAACCGATTTTGTAGGGGTTAAGTTAGACCAACCTATAACCAAATAGAGAATGATCACATATGGTTATGGCAGCGAAGGTGGAAGATATTAAACACTAATGATAATGGTGGACAGTATTGATTCAAACAATAGTAAATGTTGGTGGGTAGTAGATGGTGGAAGGTGTTGGCTTGTGGTGGTGGAAGGAGCTAGCTAGGTTGCTAGGTGGAGGAGGGTGCTGAATAGCAAGAGCGATGGAATTGGTGGGAAAGATGACATTGGTTGATGGTGTCCGACAATCACAATGATAGTCATTAAAGAGGTAAGGAAGGATTGACCGAAATGGCAAGAGCATCAATACAATCAATCGTCTTAGACGTTAAAAATATAACTAACTTTATTCAATTAAAAAACTTAACATTCTATTATTTTCCAAACTAAAATTAATATTATCTCAATAAAGATCTTAATCAACTTTTTCATCAAATGAAAAAGAATATTAAAGAAAATTGATCATCTTAATTAAATAAATGATTATATATTTTAAAAACGTCTCAAATTAACATTCTAACAATGAAAAATATGAATGAGTATAGCTCCATAGTGTTATTATTTTCTAAAATAAGTGAGACGCATTAGATTAGAGTAGCCAATTCCATTAAATAAGTTAACAGAAAAAATTATACAATTGAAAACTCCCAGTCCTCATTGTCTCCCACCACCTATGCATAGTGTTTGGACATGTATGGAACTTAACTTGCATACAATACAATGACTGAGATGATATCATGGTATTTTCTTTCTTTCTTTTTATCTATTTTGTTGCATTAATTCAAGGCAAAGTGCGATAGGACAAGGAATTGTTGTCAACAAGCACTAGCCAACTTTAAAATTCCATTCAAAAGAGTCTCAAGTTTAACACTTGCTCTAGCCAATAGGGTAGCCTAGACTCTCTAAAAATGGATGCCAATTTCCTGATTTGTTCTCTTTTGGCCCTAGAACAGTACTGTCCTTTGAAGGGAATTGACATGAATCCCTGAGGAAAATGGAAAGTGGGGACCATACACTTGCACTTTAAAAAGGGAATATATTGCACAGAAACCTCATTCAAATCGATCAGTATATATTTGTACAAACCTGTACTGGAAATAAGTTTTACGTGTCGAAACCCTGTGTGGCTTGTGGAGATTTTCTTGTACCCTATTGAGTGAATTATGATTTGGCAATGCAGTTTGCACTTTTTTTTCTATTGCTACTTAACAAAACAGGTAAGGTGGAATCGTCTATGCCAAGGTCTAGCCATCATGTCATGTGTTAAGAAAAAATATATATGATTCGAAACCACTACTTTGTAGAATAATTGGTGGGGGCAGGAACCTGTAGCTATATATCAAGCACGATTTTAGGAACGAAATGAATGAACATGCATGCCAGAATAAACTTGTGAATGAATAGGAAGGATTATGATCTAATGATCAGAAATTTATGGCAGTTTCAGTACACACTACACTGCACGGGTGTCCTGTGAAATTAACCCTAACAGATAGGGGTAGATAACAGTACTCATGCAAGAGGAGCACGATAATTTTGAACTTAGCCTAGACTCTATTTCGCGAGTTTACAACTATTTCTTTCCGATTTAGATATCCGCAATCCGCATGCTAACTTTTTTCGAAAGAAAAATGTTACTAATAAGTCTTATATCCTTATAATATAACAAATTTTGATTTTAGTCTCTAAAAAATAAAATTGAATGATTTCCTCCTCCCAAAAAATATTATTCATGTCCCCGTGATTCGTCAGTTGGTACAGACATTACACAAGATATATAGGAGGCGGGGTTCGAACCTCAAACACATCACTCTTTCATTTAAAAAGTGAATTCTAGCCACTAGACTACTCGACTAAACATCAATAAAAAAATTATTCCCTTTCTAGTATTTACCGACTAATTTATATTCAATGTGTTCAAATTATGTTAATTTATTATATTCAACTCTTGTATGTCCATATTATTATGTTTAAGAAAAGTCAAGAACAACTCTTCAAAAAAAAATAAAATCAAGAAGATATCAAAATTGTTCTGGACCTGTCAAAGACCTGGGCTTAAGCTACTTAGGCCCAACAACAAATCAAGTCCAAATGCTACATTTGGCGAAATTACTCGCAACAAACCCCTTCCCCGTGAGGGGGGTATACAGAGCAAAGGAGAATAGTTCAAACGTCCTGCAACGTTCGGCAACGTCTCTTTACCCACGTTCCCGCAAATATCTCACCGGCGGTTACACTTCTAACGATTTCGTAACCGCTGGTCACACGTGTGCCTTACAACGGCTCTGCATTCACCCACCTTGATAAATAAGAGGCTCCTCGCAGCCTCCAAGGTAGAATCTTCTTCACTCTAAAACCTCCCATTCTGAACCTCTACTGACTTGAGTGTCGGAGTGTCTGCAGGTACACACCCCCCATTCAGTCCAGCGCTCATTGAAGTTCTCTCACCACCGTGAACCACCACCTTCAACCAAACACCGGCAGCCACCTTCTGATCAAGTATGATAAAAAATTATATCCATTAAAGACAAAAAAAAAATGGAACAAAAATGTTAGAAGGTCGAAAACGTCCTATTTTATTTTTTAGAACTAAAATCAAACGAAAAAGTTAAACTTATTTATGTTAGAGGATAGTGCAATTCAACATTCCCCCTCATGACTCTCAATCGCTACTCACTCAGTCAGTCAATTATAAACAAATTTTGATTTTTTTAGGTTCATTCAACTAATGTTGTATATGATCTGTATTTGATACAATTGTTTTTACTTTTACTATAATAGTCTTATTAATTTAATATTTCATTGCATATGTTTCTCTCTCCGCAATAAATATTTAATGGTAGTATTGGTAAAACAACATTTAATGTTGCATTGAACTTTGAAAGTGACAGTTAAATAGGAACAAAAATTTTCTGTAAAAGTGACAATTAAAAAGGAACTGAGGGAGTAATTGACAATGGATGGGGCATATCTCACACCTCCAACGAGTCATCCGTATAACCCTTTTATGGCAATCTATTTTAATACATTATAGTTTTATGGTAAAATATAATGTAGCTTTATATTGGCCTTATTTTTATTTTTATTTTTTTGAAGAAGCTAAAATAAAATATATTACAAGATGAAAACTGTACAAGAAATAACTCTTTGCATATGCTGAGCATGGTGAACGGACTAAGTCACCAATCATGATAATTGAAGGAAAGAGTAGCAAATTTCGCATTCAACCACCTAAAGGCTAGAGACTTGATCTTATCAACCACATGAATTACCAACCTTTCTTTTTCGTTAAAAAGTCTATTTTTTCTTTCTTTCCAAATTTCTCAAACTGTAGCAAACCAAATCTCGCCGCCATATTGGTTAGCTATTTAGAAGTTTCTGTTTGAGTTTTGGATAATGATGATTTGTGTGTGTTTACGATAACTAATGATTGTCATATTGCAAAAAATAAATCATTTGAACAGTTTTGGACACGTACTACTACTCTGTGATATACATATATACATCTAGCCAAGGTCATTACAAATGTTAGTACAGCAATTTAATGAACTTAAACACATGTGGAACACAAATTCACCAACAGAAAGACCGCTATATATATGAAGCATCGATCCCATAGTTTTCGAAAGCCATTGTGGAAAGAAAGTACAGTAAACTTAAATAGCAAGGCTTTTAGGTTAATAGACAGAGAATTGCAATATGATACCACTAAAAATCACATAATTGATATCAAATGGTAAAATGAAATCAAAATTTCATTTTAAACTGACCAATCATATTGTTAAATTTAATGACATTACACACTTCATATTTGAAAACCACCAAAATAAAAAATAAAATTTATTTTGATAGTCGTGGCTAATTGTTCTTCCACTTAAAATAGTTCAAATCACTCCAGTGATATAAAATCCAAAATGTCAACTTAAACAATTAAAACTAAAATTATATCCAACCAGCTTCCAATTTCATTTGCACTCGACTAAAAAAATTAAACAAGAGCGATAAGTGTAATTTCATCAAATCAATGTGATTGCCCCTAAAAGGTCCACAATGAAAAACAGACTGAAACCAAACAATCCTATTGAGGAAACTATATAACAACCCTCAACCTAACAAAGAATAAATGAAATCAGTAATTCCTATGCATAACACATTCTAACATAAGGTTTTCCAATAAGGTTATTTATACAATAATGAGCACGAATTCAACAATTATGTCGGAACTATTACCATAAATTAACTTGTTTGATGACTAAGCAGAAGAATTCTTCCTCACTGCATATGCACGGCACGCTGCTAAACCAACAACTGCCATAGCTGTCCCAACTGTAAATTCAACATAGAAAACTATTTTAGCAATCAAAACTTTTTTTGACAATTAACAATCAACACTTGAACAACAAAAAAATGGATATTTTGCAAATTTGTGATGTATGTATGCATTGCATCATGCATCATGTCCTGGTAGGAAAAGTTAAGAGAAACACCTGAAGCAAAAATAAGAGAGTTCTGAACAAGCCGATTGTATTGCTTTCTTTTCTTCCCAATCTCAGTTTCTGGAATGCTCAAATGAGGATGTTCTGCAGCACTAACGATTTTATTATACACATTACTTGAATCACCTAATTTCATGCTTACGTGAATAGGTGCCTCTATTCCCAACTCCTGAGTAACCTATGTCAAAAATAAATAGACGATAACATTCTGAACTGTCAGATTGAGCAAGGAAATTGTGCATAACTTATACAATAATATGATAACACGTGGCTGGAAATGCAATACCTTCACTGAGTCTTGCACTGCCCTTGGATATGGAGTTAGATCATCCTTAGCAGCAATAAGGAGGCAAGGAACTCTATAACCAGTTAGATCACCTTGCCCAGCAACCTTCTCAAGCAAATCTCTGGATTTCTTCCATGAATATTCATCTGAGCTGGAAAACAAGCACAAAAGAGCAAAAACTAAGATACTGGAACAAAATGCCAAAAATAAACAAATATGCACTAAGAATTGGACTAGATTAGTTTAATCAAGAGAAATTTATTCACATGAGGCCTCAATAGAATAGGCATGATAAAGATCCCTCTCAGAATCTGGTAGAGCAATACTCATACAAGTACATGAGAATCACTTTTTATAATTTTAAATAACATGAATTTGACTTAGACAGGATAGCCTTGCCTAAGAACAAGTGTAGATGATGATGCATCAAGTTTTTCGTTCCTTCTTTAAATTAGCAGGAATACTGCCATTGGTGTTGGCATGAAACAGGTCATGACAGATTTTAATGAAAATTTTGATCTTAAAATTTGTTATAATTTATTGGCTATTATTAACTCCACATACAACAAATAGAATTCCTCTAACTTGATATGATCATTTCTCTAGGAGGTCGAGAACCATGAAAATGCAAGCCGTATCAAACTTCATGTCGATTTCCAATACAATAAAAATGAATATGTCAAAGATTAAGGGTACATTTCATTAAGTTTTTCCCCCAAATTAACTTTTCCTCACAGAAAAAACCAATTGCTATCATTAATTTGAAAAAAATTTATAATGATTTAAAACAAACAAAAAATGTGTCCGGTAATTTGTTTTATGGTATAATGTGGGACAACAGTGACAGACATTTCTGGGCCAGTGAGGTATATTAATTTGGAAACAGTTTATACTGATAAATTAAAACAAAAAAAAGTGTTCGATAATTTGTTTTATGGTAAAATATTGGACAACAGTGCCAGACAATTCTGGGCCGGTGAGGAGAATGGTGCCGAGTTGCATTTGATGTGATTGTGGAGGGTGTTAGACAACGACAATGGAAGAGAGTCCATGGTGGCAGTAATGGTGTTGATGTTGCTAGGTAGTGACAGCGGTAGGGATTTAGTGTAGGTTTTAAATTTTAATTCAGAAAATAACATTTACATTGATAACTAACTAGTTTATGGGGAAATACACCATTAAAGACAGGTGTTTTTAAGTGATGTATTGGGGGTAGACTTTGGAGGGTTTTGAATAAACTTCCAAATCCTTTCCCTCACTTCATATTCATAATACTCTCAAAACAAAGAAAATATTATACAAGTATTCTCTTCTCCTCCCCTATAAAAACACTCCCAAATAAGGTGATGGGTTCCCCTCAATTTCAACAAAGCATTGGGAAATTAATTTACATACACACATATATGGGGAAGTTATAACTTCTATTCCGGTAGTTACTATATTCCACAGCTTATAGGATTAGAGATCCTGTGTCCCTCTCCCGGCCAACCATTTGCCAGGTAAATAACCGAATCCCCAACATTCTCTTCCCACTTCTACTTATTCTACATGTATTATGTTAAATTAGGCAAGGACTGTTGGGTCTGTGCCTTACATAAATGTGCTTAATAGGAGGCCTACTAACACATCCATACATAAAATGCTGGTGAAGGTAAAACAAGAATGCAAAACAATCACTCCTACAGATTAAATGTAACAAAGCATTAACACACAAATTCATTTGCACCATACCTGTCATACACAAAAACAGCTACATCACACGCTGCCAAATAATCCTGATTTGACAGAAATTTTGATACTTCACTCTCAGGTATCTCCCGTAATACAAGAGTTTTCCTAGTTCCCTAAATAGTAGTGAACAACAAGATCAAAAGTATATAAAAACTGCACATTATACTCACTTAACTTCCCCCACAACATCAATGCGACTCCTACATTTACTAGTTACAGAGTATGTTGCATCACTACAGAGCATGAAAGAAATAAAGCATACTTTTAAAATTGATATAAGTAATAATAATCTTCTCCCACCTTGATACTCACCCCTATTAATTCAATGGCATTTGCAGCAAACTTCTCAACTGTTGTTGGAGTATAATTATTTGAGAAAGGCCTACAAGATCGGTGATGTAAGTGTTACTTTGAAGAAAAATGAACATAAACATCAAGAGTGGATAAATTTTACTTGCTCATAGATCAACATAAATTCAAAAGATGCACTGACTATGGTACTTGGTTTAGAAGCACACCTTCCCAATAATGCATCCAACAGAGCAGATTTACCGGCATTTTTAGAACCAAAAACGTAGCATTGGAACACATTCCTTTCTGTCGTTTGTTTCTTGCGATCAACTGATCTCCTACGAGTAACACGGAGTGCTGCAGCAGGATTACTGCTATATCCAATGTAAATCAAATTCGCCAGGCTACATGGTGGATCAAGTAATGTCATAAGGGCCCACTGCATCATGAAATGTAGGAAATATATCAATAACTATCTCACGGTGAAGGCTAAAAGACAGTACATGTTATCCCCACCTGGGATAGGAATCCGTTAAGAGACATGTAACCTGTATCAGTTCTCTCAGTAACATCGTTATATGGAGCATCATTCCATGGACTGCAATTCAAAACGAACTACTGAACATAAGAATCAAGTGGAGAAACTAACATATAACTGTAAATCATTTCAGTATTATCACAATTGAAAAAGAAGGAAACAAAGTGAATAATTTGCAAATAAAATATCACATTAGAATCGCTATAAAGTTAAGATCAAACTGCAAGTAGATAGGCTTCACTTGAAAATGTCTAAAATTTTAATGCTTCTGAAGGTAACATGTGGTGGGCCATTGATCTACATGCATAAAAATAGAGGAGAGAAACGAAAAAATGGGCCTCATAGGGTTGATATATTAGAATATAAGAAAATATCTTATAATGGCTTTGATATTATATTAGAGCATCTTAGTTTATTTCCTAGGAATAATTTACAGTTTTTGAGTATCATAGATCTCTTAGGATTAGTTTTTATATTACTTAGATATTATAATGATTTGTTTCCTCACTTATCTATTTATTTATGAATAGAGCCTTGTATCTCTATATGTAGATTTCTATCAAGTTGCTATCAAGCTACAATCAAGTTATTATGTGAGGTGTTACGTTTCTATTTCAAAGAGTATATTTGTAGCAAGGTTATAGCTTAGTAAGCTTTAGCTTGAGGTGCATGTTAGAATAAGAAAATATCTTATAATATTTTGATGTAGCAGTAGAGTATCTCAGTTTATTTCTTAGGATTAGATTTTAATGTGATTTGGTTCCTTATTTTCCAATTTATTTATGATTAGAAGCTCTTAAGCTACAATCAAGTTATTATGTGAGGTGTTACGTTTCTATTTCAAAGAGTATATTTGTAGCAAGGTTATAGCTTAGTAAGCTTTAGCTTGAGGCGCATGTTAGAATATAAGAAAATATCTTATAATATTTTGATGTAGCAGTAGAGTATCTCAGTTTATTTCTTAGGATTAGATTTTAATGTGATTTGGTTCCTTATTTTCCAATTTATTTATGATTAGAAGCTCTTATTATTTCTCTCCTCGTTTTATCTGAAACCCGTAACTTCAACATGATAGATCATTGGCCCACTTTATAGAACAGGAATGAAACAGAAAGATGGGAGTACAAAAAACCTGTTGTGGTGTATTAGTTTCCATATTCTAACAGAGAGGAAAGATATGGGAGAGGGGATTATCAAAGAAGTAAGGCAAGAATACAAGGCCATTGATTGGGGAAAGGAATGGCACTGTATCTGGTGTCAATTCCTTATCTTTATGTTCCTTTGTTTTGTTTTCTGGGAAATAGGATGCTTTGTCATGTTTCTTGGGTTCTGTTCTAGAGAACATCTCTTACATAAGGAGCTAAGCTCCATTGTTCTTGGTGGAATTTATCATCAGTTTTAGTTTTATCAGTAAAATTTTGTATCAAGGTTTTGAACGTATATTGTTTTGTGAGCTCACATAATGCAGTAGGATAACATGATGCTTGTCGATGATATGTTGAATGAAATTCTGTTTAATTCTACAGAAACAGAGACTTGTCAAGAAAAGAAGTGAAAAACATTCTTTCGAACTGTTAAATTCCTGAGATGGGAACCTAGGGCGATGTAGAGGAAAGGAATAGTTACAGGGAATGGGCAAGGCAAGAAAGCATGAAGAAAGAATATGCAATGTTATTATTCTGACTCACAAGGTTTCTCATAACCTTGCCAGGGCGGTAAACCTTACAACTAAGAGACCAGTTTCCATCAAGAATTCTACAAGTGTCTTATCCCTATAAAGAAAGAATACCTCTATATTTTACGAAAAATTCAACTACCAAACCAACTAATTTAACTAAAGACTAATAGGCTAAAGATGTCCTTATTTCAACCTAAAAGATACAACCTAACAATACATTCCCCTTTAAATTCCACCTTGCCCTCAATGCGGAAACTGAGGATTCCCATTTTGCAAGACTTCCTACTGATCATGTCCCTAGCATGCAAATTTCCCTTCCAAATGTAGCAGATAAGCAGCCTCTCTGGATTGTTGATCCCAAGCAAGGATCAGGACCTGCACCTTTGGACATCATCTATGCTCACTGCTCAGGACTAAACAGTCACCCACACTTGAAGAATCTCCCTTCCTCCTTCTGAAGAAACTCACAAGAAGGCAACTTCCTAGTGTCCGAAGCCTTGAATAAACCCTGATCCAACACGTTACTCGTCGTCGCGTCGTACTCAAGGTTGTTGAGGCAGCATACCCACCACTTCCCTATCCACGTTTCTCACCGCCCCTCATACCGCCCTAGCAATTGAGAAATCAGTATAAATCAAGAATTTCGCGAGTGCTTTCCCTTTAAGGTTATCCCCATCTCTTACAACAAATTCAAATACGTAACTAACAAATCTTATCTTATCAAGCCAATGGGCTAATTGACTAACAACTTCCTCCTAGAAGATGCATCCTAACACAAACCCACATATTCCAAATTTCTAGTGATGACTCCAATAAATTGTTTTTAGAACCAAACAGTCTTAATAAGATATCAAAGCTTCTCAGCAGATAAGTCTGGGAGTATAACGGTCCAACAATAGCTACAATTTGTTTTTAAGAAAATACTATCCCTGATCATTTTCAAGGGCATCCCAATGCATCCAAGCGGGGTCTGGGGAGAGGGTAGATACGCAACCTTACCGGCGCAAGCAAAGATGCTGTTTCCAAAACAGTCAAAAGGCAAATTTTCTTTCTGTTATATGCATAGAAAGATTTAAATTTTGTTTTGGGGGGGGAGTTTACAAGTTCACACACCTTTCTGGAGCAGTACAAAATAGCTTGTCCACTTCGGCAGGTTTTAGGGCTCGGTCCTATAGAATATCAATGTTCAAAGAAACAAATCAGATAAAAGCATGTTGAATACCATCTAAAAAATAACGTGGAAGGAGATGGGGTTAAAGTGCATAGTATGGCTAAGGAAGTGATAATAAAAATCATTAGTGCATACTTTATCGGTATCCAATAGTCTAAAGATGCCATTTAGAAACTCTACAGCTTCACCTGTCAGCTCCACACTCTGTAAGATTATCAATGAAAGTTTAATACAGAGTGTAAAATAACTAAATTAATAATGACTTACTGACCAGAAATGCTGGAAAATACTATTGGGTAAAAAGTGGATAGTGTGTCTTGTGCTTCTTTTAAAACCATTATTTGACTTAACAAGATTTCATCATAAAAGCAGTGACACCAAATCTCTACATTTGTCGTCTCTACCCCAGTAATAATTAGCAACAGGAATAACTGTATAATATGTCAAGATCAATAATACACTGGTTGAAATCCAAACTGCCATATTTGTACAATAAATGGAAACAGATAAGGAAATATCTAGGTAATAACCACGAAACATGTAAGAATCATTTTCTGAAACGAATATAAACTCTACACTTGATTTTTCCAAATCATCAATCCTAGACCCAAGAAATTATGTTTACAGCTAATATTTGCAAAACCCTGAGTACACTTGGTTTTATGCGATCATCAACCGTGAGAAAACCTACTGGTGAATGGAATTATTACAATAAACATGCATAACCAGCAGATAAACTTTTAGTCCTTCTAATTTAACAACAATTTGAATTTTCTGTTACTGTTGATACCAATATTGAAATTTGTTTAGTTAAATTATAGTATCACTACTCCAACCTCTTCCACTCAAACCGGATAGGAAGACAATGGTGAAATTTACATAATAATAGAATAAGTATAACCTGATCAGGAGCAGTCTTAGATGGAACAGGAAGGAAACCATCCTTGAGTTTTAAATCATTATCATATCCAAAGTATCTTAACACAGCCCAAAATGTCTCCGGATTCCCTTTTCTTAAGAACATGTTATGTATATACAAAAATCCTGGAAAAGTAAGACCATGTGAGTTGATTCCTTCCGGTACATCCTGCTGTACAACTGTTTTGACATCTGCTATTTGAGGTAACTCCAATGGTGCATTGAAACATTTAACCTGTAGATGCATTGAAAGTTTTGAATAAAGGGGCCACAAATGAAAACACTGCATTCTCGGAGTACATTAAATAAAACATAAATAAAAAATAAAATTCCAAATCTATTAAAAACCTGAAAATCACTTAGTTCGGCATCATTGAGGGCATCATCCATGTCACGGTCACAAAGAACAAATATTCTTCTCAACGCCCTAACACATTTATCTGTTAAAGCTTGACTTTCATGATCAAACAATGGCTCTACTGGATGTAGTACAGCTTTTTGAGCAAAATAAAAAACTTCTGGGACCTAAAAATGTAAGATTAACATTACATTTCAAGCAATTATTTGCAAATTGAAGTCAAATACAGAAATAATATTATGAAGATGATGTCTTTGCTTATTTACACAACTCAAAACAATGGCAATATTGCAGAGATGCACAAATTTCTTACTTCACACTTTACTTGTAAAGAGTAAACTATTTAGCTGTTTTTGTATCTTTTAAGTTTTGTATTTGATGATTAAAGGTCATTTGGCCTTCAATAAAGAACGGGGTTGTATTTTAGAATAGGGAAACACATCGGAAACTTCATTAACTTGTAAGATATTGCTGTAATGAATGTCATAGAAATCTTTATAGGATTCATTGAGTTTTAATCAAGAAAAAAAGAAAGATAAACTTATAGAATTTCATCTTGTATGCACAAAACATAATATACTTTATGTAAATAAGTTAGCAATACCTCGTGAAAAGATAATACAGGAATGCAATATACCTGGTATAGTGTCGCTGCAGAGCATTCAATGCAGGTGGCAACATTCTTGAACTCTTGTAGGAGCTGTGCCATGAGACGTTCTAAGCTCACTTGTTGGCTTTCATCTCGCAGATCTAGCTTGCAACCAACCACAATTACAGGTACCGTTACCTGTATCACAAAATAGATAATATACTTCCATGCCTCCTCAAAAAGAAGAGTGATAGCAAATAGCAATATACACTTTTCAATTTGTTTAATATTAGTTAAATTTCATGTAGATCTTACTGAAGAGAGAGCATGTGATGGGATCAGATAGATTGATCTATTGGTCTATAAACCAGCCAGGCCACAAATTTGGAAGGTGTACACTGGGCAGCATGCCTGGGAGGTCGACTATGGAAGCGATCTACTTACTTCGACGCGTGATGGAGCGATATCGGACGGATAAAAAAGACTTACACTTAGTTTTCATTGATTTGGAAAAGGCGTATGATAGAGTACCGAGAGAGATTTTGTGAAAAGCCCTGGAGAAGAAAGGGGTTAGGAATGCCTATATTAGGGCTATCAAGGATATGTATGACAGTATGAGGGAGCTTCGACTAGTGTGAGGACGCAGGATGGGACTACTGAAGATTTTCCCATAACAATAGGATTGCACCAAGGGTCAACCCTAAGTCCTTATCTTTTTACTTTAGTTTTGGATGTACTGACGGAACACATTCAAGAGTTAGCACTGAGATGTATGCTTTTTCCAGATGATATAGTCTTGCTTGGTGAGTCGAGGGAGGAAGTGAACGGGAGGCTAGAGACCTGGACACAAGCCTAGAAGCGTATGGTTTCAGCATGAGTAGAAGCAAGACAGAGTATATGGAATGTAACTTCAGCGGAAGGAGAAGTAGGTCTACCTTGGAGGTGAAAGTTGGAGATCATATCTTACCCCAAGTTACACGGTTTAAATATCTTGGGTCCTTAGTACAAAATGACGGAGAAATAGAAGCAGATGTAAGCCATCGTATTCAAGCTGGGTGGTTGAAATGGAGAAGAGCCTGAGGTGTTTTGTGCAATAAGAAAGTACCACTTAAGTTGAAAGGAAAGTTCTATCGGACAGCAGTCAGACCAGCGTTGTTGTATGGTACGAAGTGTTGGGCGGTTAAGAGTCAGCACAAGAATCAAGTAAGTGTAGCAGAGATGAGGATGTTGCGCTGGATGAGTGGTAAGACTAGACATGATAGGATTAGGAATGACACCATTAGAGAGAGAGTGGGGGTAGCACCTATAGTAGAAAAGTTGGTACATAGGCTTAGATGGTTTGGGCATGTAGAGAGAAGACCCGTTGATGCCGTGGTAAGAAGAGTAAATCAAATGGAGGAGAGTCAAGTTAAAAGAGAAACCATTAGAAAGGATTTAGAGGTCAATGAGTTGGATCCAAATTTGATTTATGATAGAACACTATGGCGTCATTTGATCCATGTAGCTGACCCCATTTAGTGGGATAAGGCCTGGTTGTTGTTGTACACTGGGCAGCATAACAGTGGGAGTAAATGTCTGATGACAATTATGGTTAGAAAAAACTAGTAAAGATCTTGTACTCACACCGATTTGAGTTGGGTCATGAACATCACGAACAACAACAAACGAATAACCAGAACCACTAAAAGAGAGACACAATATCTCACCCAAAACCCTAAAGCATTGGATATATGGGTACATATCGATTACATATTCTTCAGTTAGCTCATTCCTAGCCAATGTAAAACTAACTACTCACACTCGAATTCCAACATTCATTATGTAAGATTGGTATTATGTATTTTATACTAAAATACTCTCCATACTAGACTTAGTCCCTAGGAGAGAAAGAACATGTTTGTTATCACGAAATATTTTGCCAAAATCACGACGACTCACTCTGATTCTGGCAAACTCACCGTGAAATCAAACATATAGCGCAAAAAAACTTACCATTCACCTAATAATAGAAAGTGTATAAGAAAGAGCATTCTAACATTTTTCTATCAAGAAAGCAAGCAAAATACATAAAAACACACGAACCTCCAACTTCTGTAGTTCGCGAAACCAGTAAGAACTCAATCGCGAAAAGGACTGAGAATCATTGCAAGCATATGTTAAAACCACGACATCAGCACCTTTCAATTCTTCATTGCGCTTGTTTTGTTTCTCCAAACTAGACAAATCAACAACATCACGATTTCATTCACCAATCAATCATTTCAAATCGAGTCATCAACAAACATTGCTTAAACGCAAACAAAATTCAGTGAAGAAAATGCAATACAACACACATTTGAGGTAAAATAAATATAGAATCAAACTTAAATTAAAAAATTAAATGCAGAGTTTGACTTTAATTGATCAATTAATTGATAAAAATGGAAAGTGATTCATTCGAAATATATATGCAATTAATAGCATAATTTACCTAGAGGATGTATCGATTACGGTAATGGGAACATAATCGGGGAAATAATCAGCGGGCAAGAGAGTGGGCGGAAGAACGGGAAGAACGGTATCGGGGAATGACTCCGACGCGATAGCAGCGATGAGGCTTGACTTTCCGGTGCCGCGGTCACCGGCGACGACGACTCGAACTGCATTTCGATCGGTCTTTGACATTGATGCTCTGATGCGAGATAGGGGAAGAAGAACAGAAAAAGTGAAATATTCAAAATACTGTTCATATATAGAATTTAATTAACTAATTAAGCATTAATTACTACGCGTTAACCTCTCCCTCCCTGATTTATTAAACTTTTTTTGTTTACCTTCGGTAATTTTATTTTTTTGATTCTATTTTATGGTGTACTTTTTAGATTTTTATTGGCTAATGTCATTTTGATCCTTCGATGTGTAAATAGTTGCGTCAATAATTTATCACAAATTTCAAAATAGTTTGTTAGTCTAAATAGTCCTTAACATTGAAATGTTTAGTTAATATTGTCACATGAATCCTTAAATATAATTACTTATTGTCATATCAATCCTTACAGATACTTACTATCAATTCAGCCCATATATGAAAATAATTATTGTGAATATTGATAGATTATGTGTTTAGCTTTAGAGACTATTTTAACTAACAGAGTACACCGTCAATGACTATTTTAGAATTTTGATACAATGAAGAATTATATTGACTACTCGTTACACATTTAAGAATCAAAATGACTATTACCTCATTTTTCTTGATATTTTTATTGTGTTAAATGATAAAGAAACGGAATTATTGAATGCGAAAAAAAATTATTGTCAATTTGAAAAGATTTTATTATTAACCTTTTTGTTATCATGGTCAATAGGATTTTTTTTTTTATGAAACCAAAATGAAATTTATTAAAATCACAATGAGTCCTGATCAGCACAAGCAGTATTAGGCTAGGAACCGTAAAATAGTGACATACAAAGGATTGATTGGGAGCACCCAATTGTAAACCCATACACCCGCGCATCAAAGACAAAATCTAAAAAACCCACATAAAACACCACCTAACAAAGGGCTATTTTCAAAATCAATAAAAGGAAACACCAAAAACAAAGCTAACAGCAAAATCAAAGACAACCCTTCGCAAAACAACATAAACAAAAATTGTACCAAATTCCTTAAACATCATCACAAGCTGCCACAAAATCTGTCACAAAATCCGAATCTAGATTATACATGACTACCCCATTCATACCACTACGCAAAAACCACACCTCCAAAAAACCCCAACCATCATGCAAGACAACTATCTCCATCACACCACGCAACCACCAATAACCTCGATAACCCTCATGTTGGCCACCACCCACCCACCCATTTTGCCACCGTTCAAACATCAACAAAAAACTACCGGAGGAAACGATTTTGATACTCTGTCTCTCTACTGCATCACCACCACCACACACCACAAAACCGCCACCACACACCCGGATCCACCACCACACAACCTGAAACTTGTCTCTTCTCACCACTGATCCGCCAAAACAACATCACAACCTCCACTATCACAAGATAACCACCATCACCTCCTCCCACCACCACAACATCACCACCATCACCTCCTCCCACCTAACCTGTGGCCTACAACACCAACATCACATCTTCCACGCTAATCTTTATCAGATCACACGAACCCGGATCGAAAACCGCGAACAAACAGAGAACAACCAAGAGGGGATGAGAAACCACCACTGTCATAGAACTACAATCGAATTTGACCAAGCTTTGAATACCACTACATTGGAACAAAAAAAACTAACAGAAACACAGGAAAAAAAACCCATCGTCGGAGAACAGAAAGATGGTGGTGCGGAGGGCCGGCGCCGCTCGTCGCACCACCGATACCAGTATCTACATGGCTGGAACTGAGATTTGAAAAATGGAAGGTTTTGACGGCTGGAGGAGTTTGAAGAGAGACGACAGAGAAATTTAGGTTTATAATTCTTGAAGTTTGGTTGAGAGGTTATAAAAATTGAATTAGTGATGGTTACTTGAGATTCAAATTTAGATTATCTTAAATGATTTGTTCTTAAATATAGTTCATAAGTCATGTAAGCTCAATCATTTGATGTTTGCATGCTTGAACATCAATATATGATAGTTAAAGTAAGTAAAATCTTTTTACAAATGATAGTTAAAATGGCTAGAATCTATTTTTACAAAACAAAAATCGATTTTTAAGATTTAATAGTCAATCTCCACAGTAAATTGATTATCCTTGCAGTAAAAAATTGATTTTATCAGGTTGTAACAAATTGTGTTTTCACTTGAAGATTTGGAATTCATATGCATATACGATGTCGTTTAAAACAAATCATGTCACAAACGCGACGAACTATGTCTAAATTAAAGTGTCGAAGTATTGTCCAAAAAAATATAGGCTTAAATGCACTTTTGGCCCCCTATTTTTGCCGTCGTAGCAATTTTGGCCCCCTAACAAAAAAAAATACAATTTTGACCCCCTATTTTTACCATGTTTAGGGAAATATGTTCTTTTGACCCCTTATCTTTGCAAAAAATTGTGATTATGGCCCCTTTTTTGGGACGCGTGGCAGCTTCTCAGCATAGTTGGGAAAATTAGGGGGTCAAAATTGCATTGTTTTTGTTAGGGGGCCAGAATTGCCACGACGACAAACATAAGGGGCCAAAAGTGCATTTAAGCCAAAAATATACGCCCATGTCATCACCAATAACAAAGCAAGTCAAGAGAAATGTTGGACTCCGAGATATTAAATAATTAGGACAACAGTGATACAATTTTCTCATATTCTTATTATGTTGTAACGCTCTTTAATGGTCCGTTTCGATTGCCTTATTTTAGATCTTATGCAAAACAGCTTATGTAAATAAATAAGCATTAGTGTATTATTTATAAACTTGTTAAGATAGTTTATGAAAAAACAGCTTATGAATATAGATTTTTCGTTAGTTGGATCTTATGAATTAACATAAAAACTTATTTATTTGCATAAACTCTTTTTCATAAGATCAAAATAAACTCAATCAAAACAGACCATTTATATTGTTCGAAAAAGTTGTTTAAAAAAAGGGTTAAATATGTTTTTGGTTTCTATAAATATATCAATTTATCGTTTTAGTTACTCAAAATTTTTCCATCAAGTTTTATTCCCCTTAAAAATTTCAACACTACTTTCGGTCGTTATTTTTAAGTTATTTTTTGTATTTTTTAATGAAATTTTGCAAAAATGTGTAGAAAATTGTAAAAATCTTTCTAAGAAAAATAATTTTCTAACAAAACATAAATTAAATATGAAACGTCAAAAATATAAAAATTCAAATTTAATTCATGTTAAGTTAAAAAATTCTAATTTTTTTTGGGAGAGATTCTTATAATATTATAAATTTTTCTGCAAAATTTTATTCAAAAATATGAATTCTACATATGAGTTTACTTTAAAGGAGGAACCAAAAATGAAGATGAAATTTTTTTGAGGGATTAAAAGTTGAAGAAATTTTTTAAAAAGACTAAAATAAAAAGTTAATATATTTATAGGGACAAAAAATATATTTAACCCTTATTTAAATAACACAACTCTTTTCAAAGTGAGTCATCCGACTTAAATTTCATACACTAGATACAGTGATGTTTGTTTCAAAAAAGAAAAGAAAAAATAAAAAAGAGTAAATAGGCAATTATCCTCCTGAAATTGTAAGTTTCGTCAATTACCCCCTGACATTAACAAAACTTCAATTACCCTCCTAAAATTGCACAATGTTAATCAATTTACCTCCTCCGTCAAATTTTTTTGTTGGTCAATATGACGTTTTGCAAATACCCCCTTAAAGTTTTGCACTTATGTGCAAAATACCCCCGAACTGGAAAATTTATAATTTTTTTTCTTATCCTTAATTGAAAAGATATTAAAGGCAAACAATTAACGGTTAACTTTAATACTACAAACCCTCTAAATACTAATTGACGAAACTTACAATTTCAGAAATGTCTAACACTTGAAGATGTTTTTGACTCTAACCATTTTGGAAAACTAGGCCGTAAAATACAAGATCTTAAAAAACATGTCATACAATTGATGAAAAGGTGGCACCCAATCTTCACTAAATTTCAGAATCAATGAATTGTGACTTAAGTCTACATCCATTAGCATGGACATGTTGCCAAAATGAGTGTAAGTGATGACACCTTCCAATTTATTGGAATCCAAGTAGAGACTTTTTAATCGATAGGGGATTGTATAATTTTTTAGTATCCTCCCATTTAAAAGATTGCCAGATAATAACAAACTTTCTAAAGTTGAGAACCCGGACATGTCAGGTACCATGCCAATAATTTTGTTTCTAGCAAAATTTAATTGTTGCAGAGAGTACTTTGCACAACCAACAAATAGATTATGAAGTATAATTGAAAGATCTTCTTTCAACTTGTTACTTGATAGGTCTAGTGACCTTAATGAACACAGGTTACCAAGTGATTATGGAATTCCACCTTCTATAGAATTTGATTCCAATATCAAAGACTCCAAAGATTTTGGAATTCCATGTTGCACCTTCCCATTTAACTTATTAGTTGAAAGGTCGATTGTTTTTAGAGATGAGAATATTGAAAGGTCAGGATTATAAACTACAAAGGTATTTGCACCTATAGGGGGCATTTTGCACATAAGTGCGAAACTTTAGGAGGGTAATTGCAAAACGTCATGTTAACTAACAAAAGAATTTGACGGAGGGAGTAAATTGATTAACGTTGTGCAATTTCAGGGGGGTAATTGAAGTTTTGTTAATGTTAGGAAGTAATTGACGAAACTTACCATTTCAGAGGGTAATTACCTATAAAATTTGCTGCTGGCACATTTGGTTTGGCTGAGAAACACATGTAAAATACAATAATACCCCTCGGCAGTTAACTGCCGAGGAAATATAAAATCGGTTGCAGTTAATTGCTGAGGAAAACCTCGGTAGTTAACAGCCGAGAAAAACCTCGGCACCTAACTACCGAGGCGTCCTGAAACCAGAAATGGCAGAAGCAACACTTGCTTCTGGACCTGTAATGTGTTTTAAAACACATAACACAAACTCATTCCAATATTTTCACATCAACAACAATTATAAATTATCAACATTTGATTCAAGTAAAAATGCACCACGATAACAAATTACCAAACATTTAAAATACATAATGTCAACCAAATACGAACAATAGTCACTAAAGTTTGAAAATGAAACCAACAAAGCCTAAAACCAACAATCCTTAAACAACAACTACAAGTAATCCTATTGTTGGTCCTGGTCTTGCTGATGTTGCTGTTGTTGCCGCCTTTTCGGCCCCTGGCCTCGCCTCCTGGCCAATATCGGCGCGATATGCTCCCTAACATGGCTCATGGCTTGAAACCACTACTGAGGGCTCATGACCTCCTCCTGACCCATCTGCTCATCAGCGTAGGCAACAACGACACTAACCATGTCATAAGTATCAGGCGAGCCTCTCGCCTCGTACCGCTCTCACTGTTGTGCAATGAACTGCTCTTCATTTGCTGGCCTGGGAAGATCTCTTGGAAGAGGTGGCAAAATCTGAGGGTGAGACACTGTACTGTACCATAGCACATAGCCATCCGCCACCCGCCATGTCTGCTCTCCTGCTGGCTCACCCCAATCGGGCTTCTTAAGAGTGTGAGTGTGGAAGTCTATGAATGCTTGCACAATCTGAGGAGGTAGCAGCTCTACAACATCCGTCGGATGTCTAGGGACCCTCTGGACGTATCCGTACTGCCTCAAAACCCTCTCATGCAAGTGACGGTACACCTTACGAACACCACACATAATCCAGCCTGAATACCATAAAACCTCCTCAAAACCCTGGATCTCACTATGCTCTTCATACGGCCTCCAACATACGTCATCAAACTGAATACGATAAAGCAATGAGCGATACGTCAACCCCATACGTCATAAAAAAATAACACTCACGTTATCTGAATTATACCAAAGCGGCAATGCCACATGATTGGCATAAGAGTGCAGCAGAGATATATAATCTGGTCCACCAGGAAAGGGAGGCTCCGAAGGTAACACCGCTGGGGCAGCCGCTGCTGCAATGTCATCCTCGTCTGGTCTTTGCTGCTGTTCTGGTATATGATCCTGGTCATACCCACCATCAGTTACATCGTGGTGTACCTGATCCTAATAATTCAGGTACTCCACCTGGCTCGGGTCAACCACCTGTGACTCTTCAGGCTGTGTAGCCTGAGAAGTCTCTGAACCATCCCCCCTTCGACCTCTTCCCCTCTCGGGTATATGTGCGTTTTGCCTCTCCTTTTCCTTCCGGTGGCTTTTTGTCATAGCAGGCCTACCACCAATCATCTTAGATGGATCAATGGACTGCCCCTAATCAGACATGTCTACAAAAAAAAAAAAAAATTAACATCATTTTCATAACCTAATCAAACACATTAAACCTAAACTAAACATAAACATTGACATTAAACCTAAACTAAACATAAACATAATCAA
>Ga0315915_1001292_pt1 | contig 29964 bp, 24 predicted proteins | sample MpolbnodulesMG_FD_207738 | JGI IMG/M metagenome (GOLD analysis project Ga0315915, IMG submission 207738) | Medicago polymorpha root nodule microbial communities from Los Angeles, California, United States - branched nodules | ecosystem: Host-associated > Plants > Roots > Nodule | place: USA... | reverse complement strand
AACAATATAAATCAATTAATTGATCAATATTGTTTCAAACAAAGACCAAATAACACACACATGAATCCTAATTTTGAAATGAGTAAATTTGGACTTACGAATTTAACAATAAACATCTATTTAAACACTTTTTAACTGAGTTTAAAAAAAAATAACAATATTAAATATATTTTATGACTTAAATGACTGGGCACAATGTTACTAACATAAAAGACCAATTTTAAAACAAAACAATTAAAAGGACTAATCTAACACAAACGTTAAATTAATTATTTTTTTTTAGGGAAGAAGTTAAACTTAAAAGACCACAATATATTTAGCCTACAATATGAGTTTAAGAGACTTACAATATTGTTAGTGTAAATTAGTTCTATACTAACCTTCAATGGGAGCTTTCCAATTTTTCATGTCATACCACTAATTTAAAAATGCATTGGCAAGTGGAGTATTTTGATAAATGGAAATTTTTTATTTGATTTGTACGTCAATAAAAAATCTGGTTACTCTAATTGTGAATATATAACCAATTATAAGTTCATAAAGTGTAGGCTAAAGTCAAATTTAATATTGATGTATTGGCTCTCCAATTAATATATGTATTTATCATTACTTGCTAATATAGCTTGTTTCTACATACAAAAATTGTTTTTGTAATATAGGTTGAATTTCAAGGATGCAGTTATGGATCCACAGATTGACCTATTCAAGAAAGTTCATGGAATATCTATCTTTGAGTACTTTAAGAAAGATCCACAAATAAACTACATATTTAACAAATCAATGACTGATACATGTACACTCCACATGAAAACAATCCTTGAAATATACAAAGGATATGAGGGAATATCCACCCTAGTTGATGTAGGAGGTGGAAATGGACAAAGTCTCAAAGCCATTATATCCAAATATCCATCAATAAAGGCAATCAATTTTGATCTCCCACAAGTGATTGAACATGCACCATCCTCTCCAGGTAATTGTTTGATTGTATCTCAAATTTTATATTTAGTGACCACTTTCCCAAGATTATTTGAAATTTTGAAAGACTTTCCCATGGTTATGAAATATTGAAAAATTGTCAAATTTTATTAGGGATCGAACATGTTGGAGGAAATATGTTTGAATGTGTTCCACAAGGAGATGCTATAATGCTTAAGGTTGGTATACATACATAATATACACATTTATTATCTAATTAATTATAAATTATTAATTCTTGCTAATATTATATCGATTCTAATTTTGTGCTCATGGCTTATATTGTTGTAGCTTGTGTGCCATAATTGGCCAAATGAAAAATGCATAGAAATTTTAAGCAGTTGTCACAAAGCTTTGCCTCCAAATGGTAAGGTCATTATTGTGGAGTTCTTATCGCCAGAAGGTCTAGGATCAGTAAATGCATCTAAGATGGTTTCAATTGTTGACAACATCATGTTTATCACAGCTGGTGGTAAGGAAAGAACTCCAAAAGAATATGAGAGTTTAGGTAAACAATGTGGATTTTCTAAACTTCAAGTTGTTTGTCGTGCTTTCTCCATCCTCGGAGTGATGGAACTCTACAAGTAACCAAGTCACATCTAGGATCAATAAGTCACACATCGTTTGTAATATATCATATAAATGTGGCCATGTACTTTAAATTTTCTAGATTTCAAGTTGCTTGTTGCACTTTAGTTGATACTGTCATAGTGTTCTACCAAAAAAAAAAATATTGTCATGGAGTTCTACAAATAAGTGAATCGCTTTAATTGGGAAATGCAGTTTTTTTTGAAAAGAATGAAATTATCTTCAATTAATTGGAAGATCCAAGGCTAATACATGATGAATAACATAAGAAAAACTTTTAGAACACAATGTTGGGCGCCATAAAAAGCAAACCAAGCGCTCACTCTCTATGACTGGGCACTAGAGGCTGGGCGCTAGGCGCCCTTGATAGCTTCGTTCCGGGCGCTAGGCACCCGTACGGTCATCACATGCGATTTTGGGCTACCAGAAACCTCTGTTTTATGCGTTTTCATAATGTTTTTGGATTCCAATAGCCGCCGCAATGGCTCTGCTAGGGTTTCCTTGAAACCAATTCCTTCATGATTCTATTGGCTCACTGCTTTTTCTCAATTCATTACGTGATTGCTAGTTGTTTAATTGTCCACCAATTCCTTGAAACCAATTTCTGCTAGTTGTTTAATTGTCCACCAAATCATCACATCCCATTCGGTGGCTGATCACCAAATTTAATTATCCACCATTTCATTACTTGATTGCTTTTTGTCCACCAACTCATCACTTTTGATTTCGTGATTGCTTGGTTGAATTGGTGCATACGTACGGATATCTCTTCTGTTTGATTTCGATCCCAGCTGCCATGTTCGACTGGCAGGCTGAGATGTCTGTTCCGGCAGCACTCCCAAAGGCTGCAAGGGTTATCATACCGCCCCCACCAGTTGCTTCTCCGGTGATTTCATTTGCACAGGCTTTGACAGCTTCGACCAAGGCTGTTTCCAATGACAATTTACCTCAACCTTTGATTCGAGGAGAAAGAGTTAGCATCAAGATTACGCAGGATATCTATGAAAAAGGAATGGCTGTTTGTAAGACAAATTTGCGAGGTAGGCTTGTTCTGAACAAAGGCGATAAGCCTTATGCGACCAAAGAATTTCAGTCGAAACTCCAAAAACTTTGGAAGACAACAAGAGCATGGAGTATGATGTCTTTAGGAAGAGGGTACTATGAATTTTTCTTTGCAACAAAGATGGATATGGGCACGGTCAGGGCTGCGGGCACGGTCAACTTAGAAGCCAGGTGTCCTTCGACTGTTTGAGTGGTCCAAAGATTTTAATATGCATACTCAGCGCAACACACATGCTCAGGTGTGGATTCGATTGCTTGAATTGCCTCAGGAGTATTGGATGGAGCAGACACTCCGAGAGATTGCCAGTGCGATTGGTACACCTCTTTTGATTGACAATGTGACGTCCAAGCGCTTGTTCGGTCACTATGCACGTATTCTCGTTGATATGGATTTCTCTCGCAAGCTCTTTCATGAAATTGTGATCGAAAGGGAAGGGTATTCCTTTACAATCGAAGTGGCCTATGAATGGTTATCGGATTTCTGTTCTCACTGTCAGAATATAGGTCATGATGTCACTGCTTGCAGACGACTTTATCCTAGGAAGGAAGCAACGACACCTAAGGAACAAATTGCGCAGGGGAAGAAGCAAGTCCCTGCAAAGAAGGTTACTTAGGTACCAATTAAATATAATCCATCTGGCATTGGTTCCTCTGTATCTTTTAGCTCCTTAAAAGAAAATGATTCAGAACCGATAAATATAGATAAGGAAACAAAAGCAGCCCCACAACAATCAATGAATTCATGGGTTCCCATTCAGAAAACAATTGAGGCCGCACCTTTGGAGGAGGAAACGAAAACTGTCCCACATCTGCAGCACCAATCCACAAATTCAGATATTGCAGTTCAAATACCACTTGAGGTCGCATCTAATTTGGAGGCTTCCTTGGAGATGGATGTAGTGTCCCAATCCCAAGGGGACGATATTATTGACCACATAGATGACATCCTGGTTGTAACACCGACAATTATGGTAACTCCTATTTCTCATAGCCATGTTGTTATTGATAATACTTTTAGCATACAACTTGAGAATGTATCTGATGAGATAGCTAGAAATGATTTGGAGGAGAACCAAGAACATATTTTATCCCCAGTCAAGGAAAAAACATTAGATGTTAGTAGTATTGTGGTGCCAGATGGTGCTCATGTAGACCCGCTGCTGCAGAAAGACTTAGATTTATGCAAACTTGGCTAGCAAAGGTTGTTGTGAACGAGATGTCATTTAAGGAGGTAGTTTCAAAGTCTTAGAAATTTTTTTTTTTTGCAAAAGGCTTCATACAAAACTCACTCTCAGGGTCCTCTTCCTCCGTTTAAATGAATATTATTTTTTGGAACATCTGGGGGATTGGTATAATGATTCCAGGCTTAATTCTACGTGGTTCACTATGTTGCATTCTTCTTTGTTGGCGGATTTTTCTAGGGACAGGAATGAGATGCCTTATAATTATAAATTTTCTTAGCTATTTCGGTCCCTTGTTTTTCATGTATATATTTATTTTTCTTTTGAGGGTTTTTCCCTTAATGTAAATATTTTCTTAGCTATTTCGGCCCCCCTTAATGTAAATATTTTTCCCTTTTTTATAATAATATTATGTATTGGAAATGAGGTAGAGGATGAGGGCTTCTGTTGGGTGCCAACCTAGTTGGGATGCTTCAGATTCTCCCGGATGTCTAACCTTTCTCTTGGCCTTATCGAAAAAAAAGATTTCAATGGTTGTAACTCTTCGTAGATTTGATTGGAATGTATTGTTTTATTGTTATTACAAAAATGTAAGTTAACCAATACATTTCTTGAATCAAAAGTTATGATTTCAAAAGAATGCAACTCTTGGTGAAAGGATTCTTTCTCAATTCGAAGTGGTATAACATGTGTTATAAATACACGGTCTATAACCATCAAAAAGTACATTGAATTTATGGATCCCATTGATATCACACTTGTGTCTCTCTCATAAATGGATGGTGGGTAAATGGAGGGAATAGATGGATGTTGGGTAAATGGAGGGAATATGAACTCACTAGGGTTACAATCATAATGTAAACCAATCTACAACCTATTTTTTTGTCATAAAATTCCCCGAAGATGCAAAAACATGGAACCATTAGAGGGTGTGTGATGTCTACATACCAAAGATGGTGGACAAATGGGGACGGCGTTTTGGTTTCGTTAAGTTCAGGGTGGATACTGAACTGAAGGATTTGTTACAGAAACTGGAGTAAGTTTGGGTGCGGTGAGTGTAAGATAAGTCTCAATCTCTCCCGGTTTAAAAGAAATGAAAATAGTGCAGCCAAAGGGTATAGAGACATCACAAAAAGGGTTAGAAGGAAGGATGAATATTGTCTTGAGTAGAAAATATTTCTTAATGACTCGACAAACATAGTTCGATGAGGGGAAGGGTGCTAGAAGTCCAAAGAGAATGGCACAAGGGTATCAGAACTGAACAAATGTTTTAAGGGAAGGCTAGCTTATGCTGGTGATGTTAAAAGGTGTCAGACTAACTTTCCAGTGTTTATGTTTAAGCTAGACAATAATATAAAAAACATATGTTATGGGACACCACTTGTGTACCATTGAGATACCGTGCCACATAGAAAGGTCTAAAGAAGAAAGAGAAAAAATATGTATGTGAAGTGCTATGTGGCACACCTTCATTGGTCAATGTTATATAACATTGATATCCCAATGACACACAAGTGGTGTCCATGTTTTATGACATAATTTTCAATGAGTAGGTTTTTTAGTGAAAAACATGGTATATATTTAATATTATTAACTAATTTGACACGTGGACTTTCCAAATTTGACTTTGGAAAAAACATTTATTTAAACTTGTTTGGATTGAAAACTGTTCTCAAGTTACATAAAAAAAAGTTTTAGTGAGGTAATATATTTCAATACAATCATGATATTTCAACACCTTGTTAAAGAGTCTTATATCATAAAAAATATGACATTAACATGTGTTTATTTGTGGATACATTCTTGAACTCACGAGGTTGTTTTATGGGGTTGTGATCAGCTCAACCACAACTTCTAAGACAGTATTAAAGCTTCTTTCAAGATCCATTGTGCCATATGCTATCAAGTTTTCTCTAACAGATCACCCTCCATTTATATCAATGTACCAAGTTCACTAGAGTTAAACGTAATGGGATGTGTTAATGAGTCTCACATTGAATAAAAGATTATATGAATATATGTTAATAAGTTGGAGAAATCTCCACTTCACAAACCAATTTTGTTGGATTGTCTTAGACTCAACCATAACTTCTAAGACATTTCGATTTTCTTTACATCCATTTAATACTCTTGATCACTATCTCTTTTCTCGTCACATCTATTATCTTACCCACTCTTGATTAGCATACAATCCCATAGTTAAAAACCAAAAGGACAATGATCACTCTAAGTCACTCTAAGGACAATGTTTTAAGGGAAGGCTAGCTTATGCTGGTGATGTTAAAAGGTGTCAAACTAACTTTCCAATGTTTATGTTTAAACTAGACAATCATATAAAAACATATGTTATGGGACACCACTTGTGTACCATTGAGATACCAATTAGCCAATGAAGGTGTGCCACATAGTAAGGTCTAAAGAAGAAAGAGAAAAGATATGTATGTGAAGTGCTATGTGGCACACCTTCATTGGCCAATGCTATATAACATTGGTATCCCAATGAAAGTGGTGTCCATGTTTTATGACATAATTTTCAATGTGTAGGTTTTTTAGCGAAAAACATGGTATATATTTAATATAAGGGTTAATAGCGTTTTTCATCCCTATAATATAGGCCATTTTCGAGTTTCGCCCCTATAAAATTTTCTGTTTGATTTGCATCCTTGTAAAACTTTTTCTTTCCAGAAAACACCCATCCTCCATCCAACTCACCAAATGCGCATATGTGGCGCTGACTTGGATTTTTTAATTATTTTTATTTATTTGTAATTGTGCACATCATATTTTATTTTTTAAAATATCTGAAAATTAATTTTCAAAAATAAAAAAATCCAAAAAATCAGAAAAAAATTCAAATTCATTTCCAAAAAATTTAAAAATAAAAAAAATTCAAACATTTAAAAAATCAGAAAAAATATTCGGTTTTTTTTTAAAGATTCTGGAGTTTAATTTTCAAAATAAAAATAATTAAATTTAGAGAAAACAAATTTGAAATTTAAAAAAAGTCAGAAAAATATAGTTTTAAAATTTTTTCTACAAAAAAAAAATCTGGAAAATCTGAAATTAAAATTTTAGAAAAAAAATCATTTTTTTTTACGAAATTTTAGAAATTAAAAAGTTAATTTTTTATTTTTCAATTGAATGTATTAATTTAAGAATAAAAAATTTAAAAAATCTGAAAATTAATTTTCGAAAATATAAAAATCGTAAAAATTAGAAAAAATTCATTTTTTATTTTAAAAAAATTCAGGAAAAATATTTTTAATTTTTCAATTCTAACAAAATATGATATAAATTTTAATTTTTTTTATTTTCAAAGAACAGTTTTTAATAATATTCTTAATTTTTTCAAAAAAATCTAACCTTTTTTTAAAAATTTAAAATTTCTTTTATTTTGAAAATTTAATTCCGGAATTTTTAATAATCTTCTTAATTTAAAAAAAGATCCAAATTTTTTTAATTTCGAAAATAACTGAATGTTTTTTTCGATTTAAGAAAAAAAATTCTAAATTTAAAATTTTCTAAATTAAAAAACTAAATTCCATATTTTAAAATTTTCGAGAAAATATCTGAATATTTTTCTAAATTTTTTAAAAAAAACTGAATTTTTTTCGGAATTTTAGAAAGAAAAAATATTTTTTTTTTCGATTTTTTAAATTTTTTGAAAAAAAATATGAATATATTTTTGATTTTATCTAATTTTTAATATTTCAAAAAAAAATATAAAAGTTTTTTCTGATATATTTAAATTAAGAAAAAAAATCTTTATTTTTTTAGATTTTAAAATTTTTGGGAAAAAAATCTGAATATTTTTCTAAATTTTAAAATTTCCAAAAAAAAATCTTAATGTTTATATCAAAAAAAAATTCGTAGTAAAAAAAAAATTCCGTAAATAAATATAAATGAATTTTTATTTTCAATTTTTTTAAATTAATATAAATGAATTTATATTATATTTTTTTCAAAAAAAGGCACAAAAGCCACTTGTACCCCTAAAATAATAATAATAATTATACAGTCAGCACGCCACATAAGCATATATGCACAATCAGCATGCCACACAGTGTATCATGTCAGCAAATATGCACAGTCATATTGGGGAGGGGTGTTTTCCGGAAAAAAAAAGTTTTACAAGGATGCAAATCAAACCGAAAATTTTATAAGGACGAAAACCAGAAATAACCTATATCACAGAGGTGAAAAGCACTATTAACCCTTAATATAATCAACTAATCTGACACGTGGACTTTTCCAAATTTGACTTTGGAAAAAACATTTATTTAAACTTGTTTGGATTGAAAACTGTTCTCAAGTTACATAAAAAAAAGTTTTAGTGAGGTAATATATTTCAATACAATCATGATATTTCAACACCTTGTTAAAGAGTCTTATATCATAAAAAATATGACATTAACATGTGTTTGTAATTGGATACATTCTTGACCTCACGAGGTTGTTTTATGGGGTTGTGATCAGCTCAACCACAACTTCTAAGACAATATTAAAGCCTCTTTTAAGATCCATTGTGTCAATGCTATCAAGTTTTCTCTATCAGGTCACCCTCCATTTATATCAATGTACCAAGCTCAATAGAGTTTGACGTGATGGGATGTGTTAATGAGTCTCACATTGAATAAAAGATGGTATGAATATATGTTAATAAGTTGGAGGAATCCCCACTTCACAAACCAATTTTAATGGGTTGTCTTAGACTCAACCATAACTTCTAAGACATCTTGATTTTCTTTACATCCATTTAACACTCTTGATCACTATCTCTTTTCTCGTCACCTCTATTATCTTACTCACTCTTGATCAGCATACAATACCATAGTTAAAAACCAAAAGGACAATGATCACTCTAAGACATTTTCTATTTGGTGTTCCCACATTGATGCTAAGGAAACTACAGATAAGCCAGAAATATATGGTACTTTTTTTAAAGCAGAAATTGGAGTGCAAAGACATTACATGACATAATTGACATTCAAGCTATGTCGGCACCCGAAAACCACCACATATCAATTGCAACACCCTAAATTTAGTATGAATAAAAGAAAATGATGATGCAACACCATATTCCTATTAAAAACATCTTTGAAAACTAAGAGCATCAATCCTAGTAGCGCATTGATTACCTTCACGATAAATATGCGAGGTCATGAAAGACATATTCTTAATTATTAGAAATCGTGGTGGGGCCTAACACAACCCCACAAAACCGGCTTGTGAGAGGAGGATTGCTCCCACTTATAAACACATTGTTAGGCCATGTCCTAACCGATGCGGGACTCTTAACACACTCCCTCACATTCAGGACCGAACATCTAAAGCGTGGACATAAATGGCGGGTGGCCCGATAACGGAAACCTGATAGCAGGTGGCCCAACGGATCTTGGAGGAGGCTCTGATACCATATTAGAAATCGTGGTTGAGCCTAACATTAATCATATCCAAGTAATTAACCATTTGTTTGTTATTTCCAAGAAACGATGCTAGGAGATTTAAAAACCAACGTAACCAACTGCAAATCAATCTCTAAACAAAGAGTGAATCAACCATTTTTAGAAGCATTTTCAATAGTCAATAATGAAAGAAAAACATCCCAAAAGTGAGCATTATAATCACTATTAATGCCCCTACAAGCAAGATGGTCCCGGACACCCTTTAGTTGCACCATTAGTGTTACATTTAATACAAGGCACCTTAGGATTGTGAATATTGACCAAAATAGCTTTCGGAATTTGGAACTCTTACATATTACTAGAGGAGAAGGCATTAGAAAGGTTCCTTATCAAAGACAATTAAAATAATAACGTTACTCCAATGAACATGTTTACCATCAAACCTAGGTGCTCAATTCCTGATTAGATTCTATTCTTGATTTAATTCCTATCATTCCCACAAACCCCTACACTTATATGATCTAACCTTGAGTAAGCTCAAACTAGCCGCAGAATCAAGAGCTTAATCCAGGAACGCATTGAAATAAAAAATTAATAGTGTATTTAAACCTAAAAAAACAAAAGCAATAATTAAACGATTAAGATTTATGGCATAACATTCACGATTAAGTTTTCAACAACCAAAAATGCATGTATATAGTAAAAAGGAAATACAAATATAATATAGGCTATAAGATAAGATAGCTTATATTATATATTTATGTAACGGGTCAGAGTAATATAATTGTTAAAGAATTATAAAACCCCACCAAATGAAATAGTGACACACAAGCACCAAATTAATCAAATAAAATCTTGCTATAAGAAACAGCACTTGATGAAAGCAAACACACACCATCAAAGGATCACAAAAACTAAGCCAAAAGAACATGTCCTATACCAATGAGGAAGAGAATCATATGGTTGAATCTCACACCCCACAAATAGATGACAATGATACACTCTCAGCTATGGTACTAGGTGCCAATTTGGTGTTTCCTGCAGTTCTTAACGCTGCAATTGAACTCAATTTATTTGATATCATTGCTAAGGAAAGTAATGGTGGATTCATGTCATCTTTTGAAATTGCTTCAATGCTACCAACTCAACACTCTGATTTGCTGAATAGACTCGATCGTATGTTTCGATTGCTTGCAAGCTACTCTCTTCTGTCTGTTTCTACTCGTAACAATGATGATGGTAGCATAGTGAGAGTTTATGGGATCACACCTTCTGGTAAATATTTTGTCAAGCATGAAAATGGTGATTCTTATTTGGGCTCATTCACATCATTTTTGTCTCACCCTGCTTTGTCAATGGTGTGGTAAGTATTTGTATAACTTGATTGATGTAGTCAATTTACAACATACAGAGTAGTTAATAAGCTCATGTATGAAAAACATAATTCCTCAAAACCGAAAAAAAAAATGCTCATGTAAGAATTGAAATTTATCAATCTGCCGTATTATTTTTGTGAGAAATATTTACTTATTTATTTCATTACCGTCAAAATAAATCCTTTAGAAAGAGTGGCTGGGCCTAACACAACCCCACACCACAAAACAAGCTTGTGAAATTAGGATTGTCCCCCACTTATAAACACACGCTCAAGTCATCTAGCGAAAACTGATAGCAGGTGGCCCATCGAATCTTGGAGGAGACCTTGATATCATTTTACACAAAACCAACTTGTGAAATGAGGATTGCCCCCACTTATAGACATATATTCCGGCCATTTTATGTCCGATGTGAGACTCTTTAACAAAATCATTACTATATGAAATTTTATAAGTTTGATATGTTTTATAAAAGTTTTGAATTCAACAGACAGGTCGATTATTTTTTATATATCTCACCTAATGTTATTAATTATTGTAATTGAGAGCCTCTAAGTTTGAATATGGATGACTTGATGCCATAATTTAATATACGCACAAGTTTATCAACTCTATAATTTAGTTTAACATGACAACATAACCTTCTTTTTTGAATTCTTGAACACATGTTTTTCTTTTAAAGAAAAAAATATTACTTGCCAATAGCTTGTTGATATATGTAAAAAATATTTTTATAATGTGTAGGTTGAATTTTAAGGAAGCAATTATTGATCCAGAGGGTGACCTATTCAAAAAAGTTCATGGAATAACAATGTTTGAATACTTTAAGAAAGATCCACAGATAAATGAAATATTTAACAAATCAATGACGGATACATGCACAACTCACATGAAAAGAATCCTTGAAATATACCAAGGATTTGAGGGAATATCAACTTTGGTTGATGTAGGGGGTGGAACAGGACAAAGTCTCAAAATGATTATCTCCAAATACCCATCAATAAAGGCAATTAATTTTGACCTTCCACAAGTAATTGAAAATACACCACCTTTTTCAGGTAATCCATTTCTCATGTAATATTATTTTTTAATAAATAAACAATTTAATTTCCAATATTATTAATTGAAAATTTTCAAATTTCATTTAGGCATTGAATATGTTGGAGGAAATATGTTTGAAAGTGTTCCACAAGGTGATGTCATAATGATCAAGGTATTTGTGTGTATGGGATTTGCTGACCTATACCTACTAGTTTTAGTTTTTATATACAAGTGTTTTAGTAAGTTATAACTAAACTGTGGTTTTCTTAAAAAAAATAAATAAATTGTGGTTAAATACAGAGTGTGTCTCGTTAAAACATTCTAAAGAATAAATAGGTTTAAATTAGCGGCTCTTGGTGATATTTGCTAGAATACATCCACTAATTTTTTTTTGAAGAAATATGTTAAATGATAACTAAAAATTTGTTATATATCATTAGATATGTTGCTAAAATACTCATTTATTAAAACTAATATTGGATGTACTAATTCTTAGGTTATTAATTTGTGAATTTTTTAGACAAAAAAACCACCAATTAATAACTGAAGAATTTGTGATTATATCATTGATTATCAATAAGATAGTTCTTAACTATGTATTTATTTATTTTATTTTTTAAATAAGTTCTTAACAATGTATTTATTTATTTATATTTTAAAATAAGTTCTTAACAATGTATTTTGTATCCTTGGATTATATTTCATTGCTCTAGGCTGTCAGCCATAATTGGTCGGATGAAAAGTGCATAAAAATGTTTAGCAATTGTTACAAAGCTTTGCCTCCAAATGGAAAGCTCATTCTCATAGAACCCTTGCAACCAGAAGATCTAGAACCAACAAATGTATCTAGATGGCTTTCAATTGCTGATAACATGATGTTTGTCACAGCTGGTGGAATGGAAAGAAGTGTGAAGGAATATGAGAGTTTGGGAAAACGATCTGGATTTTCTAAAATTCAAGTTGTTTGTCTTGCTTTCTCTATCATTGGAGTGATGGAACTTTACAAATAATTAAATCATATTAATAGCAATTTATATTTTAATATGGAGGATTGATATATACATGTTTGGAAATAACTTTTGTAACAATATGTTTGCAAACGTGATTAATAAGTGTTGTCAATTCCTCTTAATTTTTCAATTCATAGAATTGATCTTTTTTTTTTTCTTCTAAAGGAGCTACTTGGAATCATCTTTGATGTGAATAAGAGAATCAATCAAATAAACATAATTACAAATATAAAATCATTTTTTTTATTAGAGCGAGTACAAGAAATGTCTTTGAACAAGATGCAAATAAATGACTAGTGGATTCAATATAAGAAAAACACCACACAACATTGTTGATACACGTCTTTATTACTCCTCTTCTCCATAATTTCTACTCTTCTTGGGAGTCCATGTTATAGTAAACACCATCTGAATGCACTGATTTTTTACGGTACAATTGTGATCCACAATTGCTTGCTATCTGCCACAAAATCGTTGGTAAAACACTTGCTAGACAACACAATATCATGCACAGCAGACTGCACACTAAACATGATCGGTCCTAAGATTTTTAGTGTTATGGACCAATCAATAAATTTGTGTCATTTTAATTATTCTAATATTTTTTGTTTTTTCATTTTTTTCTTGCAAAAAATTCATTCATAATCAATGTTTTCTAAAAATATATTTTTAATAGAATTAAATAAAGTGATGTAAAAATATGTATATAGTACTAACATATAAGTAAAATAATAATTTGAATGCCCCTAAAAAATGATGTCATGAGCTTCCACCTCTCAGGTCCATGGCCACCTAATGATGATAGCAACCTCGTATTTTTCTATCATGTAGTATAGAAAAATAAGAGGTTGCCTAAAAAAAGAATCTTCCAAATTTATTTGGTAAAACTTATTTTTTTAAAAATATTCACCTTTAAACCGGACACCATTTCAAGGCTTCTTAAAATCATTTTGATGATCCATAAACTATCCCAAATACCTTCTTTTATCAATATAGTGTCGTCAACATATCGTAGGATTTTAAACTCTTGGTCATCAACTACCTTGAAGCTTCTGTAAGAGCATGTATCCACCGCCATCTTGATCAAACCAAAGAGGAACTTCAGCCGCAATTAGAAAAAGGCTTAAATAGGTCTTTCGTCCCTGCAAATATAGGTCATTTGAATTTTCGTCCCTGAAGTTACTAATCCTTCCAATCTGCCACTGCAAATATTAATCATTTGAAAAATGGTCCTAATTACATCTAATTAGTAACTTCAGGGATGAAAATTCAGATGACCTATATTTACAGGAATGAAAGACCTATTTAAGCCAACCACCTCGCCCAATCATCACTTGCCACATGGGCACCACGTCGCTAATGACAGCCCACCTCAGCAAAAAAACCTAATTAGGACCAAAAGTCAAATGATTAATATTTGCAGTGGCAGATTGGAAGGATTAGTAACTTCAGGGACGAAAATTCAAATGACATATATTTGCATGGACGAAAGACCTATTTAAGCCTTCGAAAAATGAATGAAGACAAAGGGTTTCCTTCCTTGTCTAAACCTCTTGTCAATCTTAAATCATTTGTGAGACTTCCATTAACTAACACTAACATAGAACTAAAAAATAATAATATGCACGCACACATCCATACAATCCATCTTCCCAAGAATCCCATCTTGACGAGCATAAGTTCAACAATTTAGGGTGGTTGCGGTTCTGTTTGGATCGGTATTTAGACAAAAAGTCATCCGATCCAAAATAAAAATTACATGCAGTTTAGTTTAGTTTATATGACTATTAGAAATTCGATCCGATCCGATCCAAATGTATGCAATTTAATTTGGATCAATTTTTGGATATACAAAATGCAACATGTAATTTTTTATGAATATTAATATTACACAATCACGGTAAAAAAAATATTTGATGCAAAATATAACAATAAATATGTTAAAAAATTAAAATTGCATAATGAAACATATATGAAGTAGCAATAGTATAGATTAAATTAATGCAATATATAAAACAAACAAAAAAACAAGAAATATATTGTTTTTTTTTTACCCAAAAAAGTAGCTAGCAAAGAGCTAGACTACCAAAAGATATATTAATAACCAAAGAAAAGGAAAACAGAAAACAAAAGGAGGGGGACAAGAACCAAAACCTCCTTAATAACTAATAAACCTATAATTAGGCATTCCTAATTTGTTTTTCACATAGAACTCCCTAATACAATATGGAATAATCATCCAAACAGTGAGATGAGATAAGGATAAACCTACATTTGCTAAAGTGTTAGCACAAATATTTCCTTCTCTAAACACATAAGTGGCTAAAAAATTCATACTTTTGACAATTAACATATAATTAATCCACCTGTTTCTTAATCTCCAAGGAACTAAAGAGTTATTCTTGATAGCATTGATAACCAATGAAGAATCACATTCAAGCCAAATATTGATCCAACCATACTGCTTACCTAATTCAATAGCTCTCATAGCATCTAATAGCTAGGTATTGAAGGCATTGTTTTGGCCGGTATTCTCAGCAAAATAAAGAAGGAAATTGGAATCATGATCCCTAAAAATACCTCCACATGCAGAAGTATGAGAAGTTGATGAGCCATCAGTGTTACATTTTCTCCAGTGAGGTAAAGGAGGTTTCCAAATTACTTCAATGATTTTTGGAGCTTTTGGGGAGTGTAGGTTAACAAGAAATATATTAGTGAATACATAATCGTAATAAAATAATAAATAAGTATTAAAATTTGCTTTTACTGTTTGTTTTAGTAAAATGATCCAAAATTCAAACTAGTACGAGCGGTTTTACAAAATAACATTTAAACGCATCAAAAATATATTCAATTTTTTACGGTTTTCGTTTTTTTAAATTGGTTTACAATTTTAATTTGGATCGGTTTAGATTTGAAAACCTCTACTCAACGTAATCTCAATTAGCCAAATCATATGATTTTTCTAAATCTTCCTTAAACAACAAGCACTTATCTTTTCTTCTCTTTGCCAAGTGATCAACTTTTTCACCACTACAACTCGATCTAGTAGTTGTTTCTCGGGCGTTGGATCAAATCTCTTAAAAAATTCAAATGTAAACCCTTACAATTTTTAATAAAATATTATTTCTTTTTCCCTTTTTTATATTATAAAATTTACAATTTGATTATAAATAATAAATGTCCGCCAACAAATTTTGAAAGGTTTGTATTTGACAAATTTATAAGGATCCTCAATCCAGTGCAGGGCTGAAAAGTTATTAGGTTTTCTTGAAAAAAGAGCTATTAGGTTTTGTACTTAAGAACACATTTCACATATATAATATAAGTATATAAAATCTACGACTGACGCGATTTAACTATTTTACAAATTTTGTATATATGAGAAAAATATTTAATAAAAATTTTAGATTAATATTGATAATTTTTATTTAATATCTTTAAACATTCGACAATATTAATAATCTAATTATTTTTCACATAATTACCTTTAATCTAATTATCTTTAAACATTCGACAATATATAATCTACATGACTCGTGCGAAAGAAAGCATTGATCTTTTACTCGTTACTAGAAAGCATGGACCAAATTCACATTAAACTTTAAAAAGTAATTACAACACTCGTATTAACATTTTATTTTAACCCTTTACTTTATTATTGTGTGAAATTCTTCCATGTAAGTCTCACCAAAATGTGAGACCCATTTTTTAATAGTGAAATCGTTATGAATTTCATTTAATGAAAGAGACTTTGATGATAGGCCAATAAATCATCTGAAATGATTACGGGAATATATTAAAGTCTAACTTTTTTTTAGATGAAGTGGTAATCTACTGAAATTAAACTCACACACAATTGTGATGTCCTGGGTTCTACCCAGGTCACGACGTCTGACCTTGCAATTTCGGCATTTGTCAATTGAGTTAGGACTTCTAGACAAGTCAAACTTTACTATTGTTGAATATAACTTATATAAAAGTATATTTTTTTAGAAGTTCTTGTATATTTTATTCTGCGGGAAAATATAGAAAAGATAATGTATATTTCTCACCTAAAAAAAGTATATTTCTAGAAGTTCATTTAAAAAAAATGTTAATTAGAAGTGTGGATAACATTAAGATTAATATATTGAACAGAGAATATGTAAATTTCTAGAAGTTCATTTAAATATGCTTGTTTCTTTCAACCAAAAATAGTATGCAAATATGTTTGTTTTTTTAAACCAAAAATAGTATGCGGTTTGAAAACTGTTAGAGGTCAAGTTACGATTCGATGTGATTTGACTATTTAAATAATATAAATATTGATATATTGGACTAAACACAAGATTAATATTCTAATATAATACAAAATCTGACCGTAGACATGAATTTCGTGTTTGTTCTTTGTTATTAACGAAAGGTTCCTTATAATTACAAAATGATGACATACTAATTTCTCAATTATAGATTTTTTTATTAGAAAGAAAGACCAAAATAATATATATTAATTTTTTTTTGGGTGATATATATTAATAATTATTCAAGAACAAAGGCGTGCCATAATATATTTCTTTAAAATACTAGCCATGTGAGTTGAAAACTGATAGTGAAGTTACATTTCGACTTGGGGCACTATTTGAATAATATTTTTTTTTAAGGAAAGGTATACATTTTTTTTTTAGAGTTGAATAACATTTTTTGTTTCGAGGGAGAGACCCCATATAAATATTAGTATATTGTGGATAGAGATTATTATAATATAGTAGTACAATACAAAATTTGACCGTAGTCGTGAATTTCGTGGGTTGTTTTCTATTGTTTATTTTATGAATGTACCACCAATTTCATCTATAAACTATTATTCCCTCTTATATTTTGATCTCTAAATAGGGGATTTTTCTTAGAAGGATATCAAAATAGGAGATAAAGTTATAGTTTAAAGATTAACTGAATATTTATTCTAAGAAGAAAAAAATCAACAACTTCACATAAAAATAACCTTATTAATAATTTATCTGTTTACTACGAGGGTTTGTTTCACACAATCAAAAATTAGTCTTAAGAATGGAATATAAAGACGGAAGTTTTTTTTTGAAGGGATAAAGACGGAAGTTCCTTAAAAAAAAAAAGACGGAAGTTTTTTTTTTTTTTTTAAATTAAAAACAAACAGAAAAATAAAAAAAAGCAAAAAGAAACACTAAGTGTCCAGGGTATCCCTAGACAGCTGAACAAAGAGCCCAGAGGCGGAGAGGACCATGTAGTGACACCCATAGCGGAAGAATTTCCGTATTTTGCTAACCAATCAACACTGAGATTAACTTCTCGAAATATATGATGCAAGACCAAATCTGGGGCATGATTGATCAAACTGGTAATCCTGAGCAGTAACGAACTGTATTCATGAATCTCCAACTCATTTCTTCGAGTCAACAACTGAATAGCCTCTAGGCTATCTGATTCTATGATTGCTTTTGAATACCCATGTTGAAGCAGAAGAGTGATACGATGATAAATTGCAAAAAGCTCAACAATTAACACATCACCTTGACCATCATTGGAGGAGAACCCAGCAAGCCAATTACCTTTATCGTCCCGAATAAGCCCACCAGCACCAATCCCTCCACGAGAGTTGCAACTTCCATCAACATTCAATTTCACAAGACCTGGTTGTGGAGGTTCCCATCACACCTCCTTTCTAATTTTTGCATTTGTTCCTTTGCCAAGCAGATAATGAATGCAACGTATGAATGTATCGAAGTACATCATACTTCTTCCATTGATTGTCCCTTACGATCCTGTGATTTCTCCATCACCACACCCCACCACAAGGCAGACAGAAAGACTTTAGGAGGTTGAGATTGAAGACCTTCCTTGATCCAATCTTTAGTCATCGATGTTGAGAAGAAGTGTTAAGTATACCTTATAGGAATAGCTTTCCATATCTCTCGTGCATAGTGACAATCCCTTAAGCAATGTAGTACATCTTCATTAGTTAGAAAGCAACTACCACATAAAGCATTATCCGTGAGATTGCACCTTCTTCGAACATTGTTGACAGAAAGTGCCTCATGGAGGCCGAGCCAAACAAAGTGTTGTATTGCGAGCTAACAACCAATCATAGCCAGATTTACAAGTATAAACCCTTGTCTTAGAGTCATTCCATATCAACATATCATGTTTCTCTTCACTATAAGTAACAGGAGGAGGGTGTTGGTCAACAAGTTGAACAATATCAGAAGTAACATTGGTCATTAAAGCATTCCAATTCCAACAACCATTTGAACCAACTGCCCTAAGCGTTAGATGAGTATCTGAGATGTTGACGAAATCAACCTTGTGACACAATCTCCCTATCTTAGTCCAATCAGAAAACCAAAATGAAGAATTTCAAAAGACGGAAGTTTGATTCGTAGGTATATTTCAAAAAAATAAATAAATTATTTGGCACACTCTTTTTGTTATGGTGATTTGGCCGGCTCTTTAACATTTATAGGAAAGTTGAAAGTTATTTTCTTTAAAAAAAAAAGGAAGTATAATTTTTTTTCACAGGACTCTACTTTCTCACCTTTTAACTTTGGAATAATTTTAGAGGGATATTATTGAAAGTTAATGGAAGATATTTCTTTTCAAAATAATGATTTCTCAATTTTGTATCAAGTATGGGTATACTCATTTCTATCCAGGGGCAGTTTTACCCCAGCAAGCATGAGCATATGTTCGAACTCAACCCATATTTTCTTTGTATCAATACAAGAAATTTGACATGTAGTGACAGACGAAATCTGTCACTATAGGGTTCAATTTCCATAGTTAAATGTGTCCGCATATCATTGCCAAATGGCGGTCAATACATATTTTATTTACTATGGTTACGGCTGTCGCTAAAACTTATCATTGTTTTATTTATTTTTTTATATTTTTTATTCTACTATAAATTCTAAAATGAATAATTCATAAAATTACCACTAAAATTAGTTTAATCAATATAATAAAATATTATAATCAATATTATTGGAATTTGAAATTGATTACTATAATCAATTTTTAGAATAAATTCTTGAAGTGACTTAACTAGAATAATTCTTGAAGTGTACCAGTTGTCAAACCCTGTCAATAAGCTAGTAAAATAATCTTATAAGCCCGTGAGAAAGAATTGTTACCAACAAGATCAATGATGTGTGGTTCAATGACTTGATGATATGTTACACCGAGTAGAAAATATTCAAGTGACTTGATGTTGTTGATATTTTTCGAACATTCATTGCAAAGAGGTCTTGGAAATGACATTTACCTCCTAATTTTATTTATTTCAAATTGTACTTTTGTTGACAAAATGACATGCCTCTTTAATTTCAATTTATGACTATCTATATATCATGTCACATGATATATATCATCTCTTTTATTTATTTAGCACATTGTTGACATGATATATTTCATCTCTTTTATTTCAAATTGTACTTTTGTTGACAAAATGACATGCCTCTTTAATTTCAATTTATGACTATCTATATATCATGTCACATGTAAATTTGCGGTTAAAATATTGCTCAAGCTCTATAAAATTCATGGCTCTGTCACTATTCCTTATTTTTTTTTATTTAAACTTGAAACAAACACCACCATATCCCTTACTCTAAAAGCTTATTAGGTCTAGCAACCTCTTAACCTAATTTATCTCTCTAATAATCCTGCATTAAATGATAATTTCTTCAACCCTAGTTTTTTCCCTCCTATTCTATTCCCTATTTGAATTTCAAAATTCTTATTGTTGTATTTCCCTCTCATCCGCTAATGAATAATTGTTGGTCTGATTGTTTTTTCATTTTCAATGTTTTCATTTGGCTGCTATTAATTTCAACCCTTGGCATACCCCATGCAAACTTAAACAGATACCCACACATCCCACTCAAATCTGTTTCCAACGCATGGTTCTGTACACCAGTTTCTTAAACTATAGTATATATATGCCGATCATACTGTATACTCATCCTTATTTTCTCTTTCATATATCCATCTTCCAAATTCATATATTCATCTTCCAAATTCATAATAATTAGCATTATTATGTTCATATTATAATGTGCATTTTATTTATGTGACTTTTACTTGCATAGATGCTGAAATATGAAGGACGCTGTGAGTAGATTCTTCACAGGGCTGCCACAACCCTCAAAATGGGTACTGTGGAAACACTTCGGACTGCGTTTTGATTTTTGGCTCGTCTCCGTATGAACACTTCAAGATTGGTGGTCAGTGGAAGCGTTTTGTGGATGCATGCAATCTTTATGAAGGTGTGAGGATGAGGATTGGTGCGCCAGTGGTTGGAAACAACCACACTGTCTATGTTACTGTGATTGCCAATTAAGCAGAAATTGGAGTGCTAGACTATGCTGTTCAGGGATTTAGTTTTCAAGTGTCTTTGGGTTTTGTTTAATATTGTTTTCATGAAGTTGTTTTTATTAGAATATTAATCAATAACTGCCATGTAACTAATAGTTAGTTAAGTTTGTTTCAAAATCTATTAGTTAGTGAGATTACTTGCTCCACAAGCAAGTGACTCTTTTGTGCCTATATAAGGCTTTGTATTGTGATACTCATTACCAATGAATAATATTCACATTGCATTCATATTCTCTCTGTTATTTTCTCTTTAGTTATACAACTTTTGTTTTTTTCCCATCTTGCAAAAAAACAACTTATTTTCATAAGCACTTCTGCTGCGTAGAACTTAGTGATTGTTCAAACAATTGGTATAAAGAGCCTGAGTTATATCTTAGGGAAACACGAGTGAAGAGTGAGGGGAATCATCATTGGGAAACACTGAGTGAGTTGTGTGTATTGATTTCTCTCATTTCTTAAAGAATAAGCAAGATGAACACTAACGGTTTTGGATCAAACGATGCAGTGCCTTGATTGAGATCATTGTTTGGCGTGCAAGATGTTAGTGATCTTGTGCAGAATGGGTATGAAGAACCTCATGCAAACGCCACATATGTGCAGAGAACAGCTTACAAAGAAAACGAGAAAAAAGACTATAAAGCTCTCTTTTACATTCAACAAATTGTTGATAATCAACATTTTGATAAGATTTCCAAGGCAACAAGATCCAAAGAAGCTTGGGATATACTCGAGAATTATCATAATGGGGGAGAAAAAGTGAAACAAGTCAAGTTACAATCATATAGAAGGAAGTATGAAATGATGCAGATAGAAGAACATCATAAGGTAACTGATTACTTCTCTAAGATGGCTGAGATTGTGAACTTGATGAAGAACTCTGGTGAAAATATCTCAGATCAGATGGTAGTTGATAAAGTCTTGAGATCTTTAAGTCAAAAGTTTGATTTCGTAGTAGTAGCAATCCAAGAAGCAAAGGATGTGAAGGCTATGAAAATTGAAGAATTGCAGAGTTCCCTTGAAGCACATGAGCTACTGGTGATTGATAGAGGTTCAGAATGATCAGTTCAACAATCCCTTCAAGCTCAAACAATCAACAAAGAGGGAAATTACAAGAATTTCAAGAAAGGGAATGGTAAAACAAACTGGTCAAATAATGGAAAATCCAAAGCTGAGAACAAAACTGAATCTTCTAGAAGAGGAGGTTTTACTAAAAATCAGAATAAAAGAAAAGAAAAGTTCAGTGCTATAATTGTCATAAATTTGGACATTTTGCTGAGGAGTGTTGGTTCAAGAAGGGTCAAAAGACTGAGGAAGAAAATATTTCTCATGAAGGTGACCCTGATGCAATTTTGTTAATGGCTGCTACATGTGAAGATAAGATGAAAGGTGAAGAGTGGTATCTTGATTTTGGGTGTTCTAATCATATGACATCTCACAGAGAGTGGTTAACAAATTTTGAAGCTAGCATGAAAACTAGTATCAAGTTAGCTGATAACAGGAAACTTGCATAAGAAGGAAGTGGAAATATAGTGATGAAGAGCAATTTTGGTGGTAAAGTCATAATTGAAGATGTATTCTATGTTCCAGATATGAAGTATAATCTGATGAGCATAGTTCAGTTAGTGGAGAAAGGGTTCTCAGTAACAATGGATGGTAAATCATTGAAACTGTTTGATGCAAAGAAGAATTTAGTGTTAAAATCTACTTTGTCCAAAAATAAAACCTATAGATGCAGCATATCGAGTGACAAGATGATGTGTATGTCTGCAACTATCAGTGAAGATGCTGAAACATTATGGCATTGGTGGTATGGCCACTTAAATTTTAGAAGTCTTAGTGAATTGAATACTAAAGATTTAGTGCATGGTTTACCAAAGTTAAATGTCAAAAAATCCATATGTGAAATATGTGTGAAGATCAAGCAAAGTAGGATGCCATTTGTGTTTGAGGCACCTAAAAGAGCAAGTTAACCACTACAGGTTGTTCATTCTGATATATGTTGCCCCTTTGAAGTATGTTCTCCTGGTGGTAGTAAGTATTTCATTACCTTTATTAATGAATTCACAAGAATGATTTGGTTGTATACTATTAAGCTTAAGAGTGAAGCTTTAGAAATATTCAAAAGATTCAAAATTTTAGTAGAAAAGGAAAGTGATAAATCAATTAAGATTGTGAGGACAGATGGTGGAGGTGAGTATACATCAAAGGAATTTGAGGCCTTCTACACAAGTCAAGTAGTTGTTCATGAAGTAACTGCTCTATACACACCTCAGCATAATGGACTTGCAGAAAGAAGAATCAAGACTCTGCTAAATATGACAAGAAACATGCTTAAGCAGAAGAATTTGCCACACAAGTTTTGGGGTGAAGCAGTCACTATTGTTGTTTACATTCTAAACTAATGTCCCACTAAGAAATTAAATTTGAAGGTACCAGAAGAAGCTTGGTGTGGAAGCATGTACCAGATGCTATAAGCATAGGGTATCATCCTACTGGAAGCATGTCCCAGTGTTAAGCATTTCAAAGTGTTTGGTTCTTTGTGCTATAAGCATGTACCAGATACTAAAAGAAACAAGCTAGAAGATAAAAGTGAGATTATGATACTCATTGGGTATCATCCTACTGGTGCATAGAAACTCTATAATCATGTGACTCAAAAGGTTGACATCAATAGGGATGGGATAGTGAATGAAGCTAAGAAGTGGAAATGGGAGAGTGAACCTGAGTGTAACAGTGAAATCAAGCAAAGTTGTGTATACCCTAATTCAAGTGATGAATCAGAAAATGAAGGGGATCATGAATTTGTTGAAGATGATCTAGAAGAGATTATAGTACCAGCAAGACCACAGAGGAATAGGCAACCACCATTAAGATTGACTGATTGTGAAATAACACCTGATAATGCAGTGAATGAAGAAGGTGATCTCACTCACTTTGCATTATTAGCAGATGCTGAACCAATTAATTACAAAGAAGCAATGAAAATTGATGTTTGGAAAATAGTTATGGTTTAAGAACTACAGTCAATTGAAAGAAATCAAACCTGAGAGCTAGTTAACTTACCAGACAAGAAAAAGAAAATTGATGTTAAGTGGGTATTCAAAGTGAAATTAAATGTTGATGAACAAGTTTTTAAGCACAAAGCATGATTAGTTACTAAAGGATTTCTTCAAAAGCAAGGCATTGACTATAATGAAGTGTTTGCTCTAGTTGCTAGAATTGAAATTGTGAGGTTAGTAGTTGCTATGGCTTGTAAGAATGAGTGGTCACTCTATCATTTAGATGTGAAATTAGCATTTCTAAATGGTCCACTGGAAGAGTTAGTGTTTGTGTCACAACCACTAGGTTTTGAGATTGCTGGGAAAGAAAACATTGTGTACAAACTGCATAAATCACTATATGAATTGAAGCAGGCTCATAGAGCATGGAACAAGAAAATTGATCAAGTTTTAATTCAAATAGGCTTTAAGAAGTGCTCAGTTGAGTTTGTAGTATATGTTCAGAAGCTTAGTTATGAAGGAACTATTATAATATGTATGTATGTTGATGATTTACTCATTACTAGTAGCTCAACATCAGAGATTAAGAAAGTTAAAAAGAAACTGAAGCTGAAGTTTGAAATGACTGATATTGGTGAGCTCTCATTCTTCCTAGGAATGGAATTTGTGAAATTAAGAGCTGGAATGGTAATGCATCAGCAAAAGTACATTGGTGAATTGTTGGAGAAATTTTTAATGAAAGAGTGCAATTCAGTCTCAAATCCATCAGAAACAAACTCAAAGCTTGTTGACTGCAGTGAAGAAGAAAAAGTGGATTCAACCTGTTTACTAGTGTTTTTGGCAAACTATAGGCTAGTTCTGATTATTACAAGCAAGACTGAACTAGAAATCTCAGGATATATTGTGCAAAGGTTTTGATCGAAAAAAGGGCCACGAGATGCACTCAGGTTACTTAGAGAGCAGGACAGGTTTTGAAGTAAAAGGGCACTTTCTCTCGACAGGTTTGAGATTGCAAGTAAAAGCAAGATAAAGTTAAAGAAGAAAGTAAAAGTTTAAACGCATAAACTTAAAAGGAATGTAAAATGCATTGCATTAAAAATAAAGGTGGTCTACAAATCAGTTTACATACATTATGTATAACTCGTTTCCCTAGATGCTGGTAGTTTGAGTGTTGTAGAATTTAATAAATAATTTGCGACCCATTCTCTGACTTGGAAACACTTATTTATACTAGAATAACTAACTAGCGAACCACTAATCCCATGACCATTACTTTCCACTAAGGGAACCACTCTTGAGCTTGAAATAGTGTTTTTCCACCTTGAATGGTTGACTTCGACGCAATTGCTCTTTCAGCCTTGCTTTGTCGAACTTCTGATTATGCGCGCTAGGCTTGCCATCCTGTCGAAATCCTCAGTTTGAAATGAGAAAGCCTTCAATTCCTGCAAAGTTAGAGGTCAACCAATTGTTGACCATATTAAATGAGCCTGTCGAAATTATAGGCTAACAAGATGCCCCCCAAAAATGCCATTTTCGACGACAAAATATCTTCAAAAAAGGAGAAGATTGGCATTTTTGAATAATGCCTCAAGTTAACTTGAAAAGATGATATCATCCCGCTCATTAACGTCCAAACATGATCTTTTTAGTTTCTTTCCCTTTGATCATTTTAAGGCTTGAGTGGGCCACGTCTTTTCAATCTCTTTCACAAGTTTATTTATGGTCCTAAGGCGCCATTTGTTGTTTATTGAACTCTTCATATTCATCTCTTTCGCAACTTCCCATTTTCATCATCATTGTGCCTTTATCTACAAGATTTCCAATATTTTATGCCTCTAAAGACAATTAATTATCTCCAATCTCAAGGCACCTTTACCTTCTTTCATCCACGTGGAAACTATGAGGAAAAGGAAGATGAGAAGGTTGTCCTATCAACCGTGTTTGTCATTATAACGTGGAAACTATGAGGAAAAGGAAGATGAGAAGGTTGTCCTATCAACCGTGTTTGTCATTATAAAAATGTTTTTATTCCTTTTACTTGCCTTTCAACAAACCTTATCTTTCTTTGTAATTTTCCTTTTCTTGCAAGTAAAAAACATTAACTTTGCACCATGGAAATGTTTCCCCTAGAACTCTAAATCTTTATCGCTAAAAAGATTGTTGCTTCGAGTGTTAGAGAAATGTTGTCTTTTAGGGCATCTGCAAAACTCCATCGACGACTATCTGAGGACGTTGAAGTGCTAATGGCTGTTTACGATGTCTGCTTACGCCTCCTTGTTCTTCCTTCACCCAATGCGGGGCAAAGACATCTCATGCAACAACTCACCCTCAGTGGCCATGCGCGTTACTACGTTGTTAGGGCTGCTCGAATGCTCCATCAACCTCGACCAAACTTGCAACTGATTTAGCGTGTACTGAGGAATACTCTCCTTGCAAGGTCATATGAGGCTACGTAATTTTTCCTCATGCTGAGGGTCCTGGCCATTGGCGTTTTGACAGGAACTGTGCTTCGTCCGTCTCCAAGGATCTTTTCGTCGACATCGTCTTGTTTATTGTAGGGACACTATTAATGCTGACGACCTTTTTGGTTGGGGTCAACTTGCATTGCGTTTGATGCCCCCTGGTTTGGCTTACTGATTTACTTGTCTTGCCAATGGGGCTTGTGCGCAAAGCAACAGGATCCCCAACCTTCACTTGCCATCTCCAGGCGCATACGACGATTACGACATGGTCAACATTTGTCTCTTTTGCCGTCTCGACATCGAACTTGCCTGCTTCCTAGAGCATTTCTGCTTTTTTTATCTTGACTTTTTGTTGTAAAGGTGTAAAAAGAAATTTTGTTATGTGTTGAACGAACACGACTTGGTTTGACCATTTTGGTTTTTCAACTTGGTGTATTTTGGCCCAATAGTTGGTGTTGTACCGTTCAGTTAATCCAAAGTCGAATATTTCTTTCTTGTCGAATTTTAATGTTGCTTGTGCTATTTTTATTTTCACACAATAGGCTTATACTTTTAGCATGTGCCTTTATTCGACATATTTATCAAAGAAATTTATTCCTTCGACAAATTGTAAATGGTAAAGACTTTCAATTTTCTAGATAATAATTTATTTGCAACAAAAGACACTTGCAAATAAACCAAAGTTTGTAATGAAAACTCCAATAAACATAACTCTTTGCCCTCGCGTTTTGCTAATGACAAGCCTCTCAAAAGGATACTAGACAATAATTACATTTATTGTGGTTTTAACCACTTTTGGTTTCTACCCAAAAACTTTGAATATCAAAGGCAACTAATGCCAATTTTCACCATTTGATTTTCAACTTAGGAATCATACAAATTCCTTATCATAGATACAATCAATTTTATGGCCAATTGACCAAATCTCCATAAGCTTTAACTTAAGTCTTTTGATAGGATCTTTGCTAATGTTCCCTTAACAATCTTTTCCTAAATACCAGCCACTAAGGCCTTCTTAACCTCATGCTTTGGCTAAAAAAACCGTGATTCTGGTCTAACTATCTTGCTTAGATGAGATAACCATCCTCATCATTCCCTAAGGCTAGGGAATTCAGATCTTCCACATTAGGTTATGTGTCGAGAGTTTCCCTTTCCCACATGGAACCATGAGTTGGATGGAGTCTTACAGAACTTGCATCTGCTTGATTAGTGCCAACAGATTTTGCAGACGAACATGGAGCAGTATTTTCTAGACTTTTGTCGAAAGTCCTCTTGTAATATGATTCACTTCAGCAAGAAAATAGCTTTGGTCAGCATCAATATTTTCGACAGTACCATCATCTCCTCCAAAATGAGATTCTTTGATGCATGGATGAGGGAACAACACCTATCCTATGAATCCATTCTCTTCCTAAAAACAAGTTGAAGTTAGCTTTTGATGGGACCACCACGAACAAAGTTGGCGTGACTACAGTCCCAACCATTAAACTTACTTGGAGAGCACCAAGGGAATGACCAGCCTTCATAATTTGACAGAATTACATTATGAGGCTTCAAGTATTTGTCGGTCTTACCAATCCTTATAAGTAAGGATTGAGGCATCAAATTGACAACAACACAATTTTCGACCAACACTTTGTTGACACCAATCTCATCCACTTTGGCTTTGATGAACAAAGGCTTAAGATGATTCTTCATCGAATCATCAGGTTGTTCGAATACGGCTTTCCGATTACATTCAGAGCCATCATTTGTTACAAAATAACACATGGGTTTGTATTCCTCAATGTCCTTGGGATAAAATTCTTCTTCTGAGTCATCAACTTCAGACACCATATCATACTCAGTTGGTAAAATGGAAACTATATTGCATATGACATCGAAGTCCGGTTCTGAATCCATGAATTTTGAACCCAATTCATCATCTTCATTAGGATCCTCTTCGACTAAGGGATGAGACAACCTTTCTTTCCCTAGTCTTCTTCCTGGTTCGACCATTCTTTGACCATCATTTGGGTCAATAGTTTTGTCTTCAAGGCTTACATCAACACCTTTTTTAGACCTCTGGTACCTTCTCCATTGAGTCCTTGTCATGGGATTCTTTCCCTTATAGTTGTTGTTGTAAGCATACTTCTTCGACTCAAAGGCAGTACCATCTTTGTTGTGACCAACAATTTGATTCCCTAGTTCTTGGTAAACAAACCCTGGTTTCCATAAAACGGTTAACTAGAGAGATCAACCAGTAAATCTTAGGGCATATTGTGTTTATGTTTGACAAAAAACGTGAATGTTCTTGATGTAAACCAAAAAGTGTAAAAAAAGGGACCGAACACGCGTCGAATCCTTGAAGCAGATTGCTAAGAAAAAAGGGTAAATTGCAAGGAATTTAAAGGAAAGGATAAAATGGCATAAATGAATTAAAAGTGGTACACAGATTCATACATTTGCAACTTGTTTACCCGTTTTCCCTATGGAAAACTCTTATTTATACTAAGTAACTGCCTATATAGAAACCGTTGGGCATAACCGCTAAAAGCTACCCCTAGACATCTTTTGAATTTCAAATGGCATCTCTTCAATAGTAACTGTGTTTGGCTCGTCAAATCTAGTACCAACTTCTCTTTGATATCCTGTGTGCTTGTCGAAGCCTCTCCGTCGAATGCTAATATCTCTTTAAGTCCACGAACTCCATCCAGCTTGAGCGTCGAACTCATCTAGGCTTCTTCAGTACTTGAGTCAAACTTGATTGACTACATTTATTGTAGCTTGTTGAAAATACAGGCTAACACAGTGTTGGTGCTTCTTTTCACCACATTGTTATTCCCAAGTTGCACATTCTTATGGGTAGATTGAACCCATTTCTAGTTGTGTGCATAAGGAACCAAAACTTTTTCTTGACCACTCTTACTGGCATAGTTGGTGGTCAAAGAGTTATTGATGAAATAAATATAACTCTTTGTAAAGGAAAACTTAGGTCTACAATCACCAGACCATTTCCCCCTTTTCTTAGGTTTTGGGATAGAATTTTCAAGGCCTTTAGTTGCCTCTTTGTCAAATACAACACTACATCTAGGGCAGAGCATTACCTCAGAATTCTTCAGCTTGCATCGATTGAGGAAGTCAATCAATTCTTCTTCGGATGTAGGATAGGCTGTTTTTTACTTCTCGTCGAACTGAGGCTCTAGGGTAGTCTCTTCGACGTGTTCTACATCTTTAGGGATGTCCACCATTTGACATTCATCAGCCTCTGCTTCCTCTTCTGCTTTGACAGACAGACCTTTGACAGCATCAACAATTGCTTCAACCATATTGCAGCCTGCAATGTCAGTGTACATCATACTCGCATCTTTCAAAGGGTTAGAGTCTACATGCATTTGAGGCTTTGGCTTTGAAGGTGAGAAAAACCACAAGAAGGGGGGGGGGGGGGGGGGGGGGTTGTATTGTGTTTTTTGAAAATTGTTATTTTAAGTTGTA
>Ga0315915_1001290_pt1 | contig 29974 bp, 18 predicted proteins | sample MpolbnodulesMG_FD_207738 | JGI IMG/M metagenome (GOLD analysis project Ga0315915, IMG submission 207738) | Medicago polymorpha root nodule microbial communities from Los Angeles, California, United States - branched nodules | ecosystem: Host-associated > Plants > Roots > Nodule | place: USA... | reverse complement strand
GTTTATGATCAGCCTAAAAGTTTTATGATTTTTTATCATAAGGTGAGTTTCATGTTTCTAAATATATTTGCTAGAAGTGGTAGTGGTTTTAATTTATAATCTTGCTTTAATTTGTACTCATGATCGGTAGTACTTTGAATTTGTCTCTAATATAATAGTGTTATTGCTTAATGGTGTTTTCTGGTATATATTTAGGTGGAGGAGAGTGAACGAAATTTGGAAATGAACGATGATTTGCCTGCTTGTTTTGGATAAAAATGCTGAGACGACCAAGAAGATAGATGAAGACTGCATGCTACCGTAGAACATTTTGTTCTTTATGTTAACTAATTAGCTTTAACTCTTAGAGATATCTATGTTACCATATTAGAGGCTATACATTTCTCACTTTTATGCTATATATATATATATATATATATACATATATTTTTTATGATATGGTTAAGTTTTATTTGATAAATAATAGTCTCAATTATAATGTGCCAAAATTATATATATTTTCCTTTAAATTTCTGACTTTATATATATTTTACTTTAAATTAATAAAAAACGCTATCTGCAAAGGAAAAAGAAATTTGACAAAAAATAAATGCTTCTCCTAGCGCTTTTTTTCCTTTATAAAGCGTTATCTAAACATATTGTTACATAGCGCTTTTAAAACAAAAACGCTGTTTTTAAACCTGTCTTAGCTGGCGTTTATTTTTGAAAGCGCTATCTAAGGAGAACCTTTGACAGCACTTTTGGACATAAAACGCTATATAAACTCTGCTTTAGCTAGCGCTTTATAAAGAAAAAAAAGCGCTATATTACCTTTACCAGCGCCATTTACAGTAGCGCTTCAAAAGCGCTATCTAAAGCAAAAAAAAGCGCTATATAAACCCATTTTTGTAGTTGTGATGTTAAGGAATCTAAAGTGGAAATTTTGTCTAAAAAATTAAGCTAATTTATTTTTAGAGATTAAAAATTAATGTTTTGTAATGAATATTTACCACACACATTGACCATATTCCACTTTATTCCACTCCCTAATCTCCCCTTTCAAAGCTTTCAATTTTGATTTTAGAACAAACCCCATCCAACCACCAACCCCATAATTCCTCCACACACGTCTATTGATGTTTTGGAGATGGTGGAGGAGGTTAAGTTGTTGTCTTGGAGGTGGGGTATATGGAGCGTTTGAACATGGCATCTTGTTTGTTCTACGAGTGGTGTTGGAACCCTCGCTTCTGCCTTGGCGGTTGATTGGGAGTCGCTTGGTTGGGAGGGTTTTTGACTGTGCGGGCTCTAGGATTGGCTGGACTGTGCCCAGTATTGTTCACTGGCCGCTGCCAGTCTTGTTCTGCTGCTGTCGACAGCAGTAGTGCTGTTAGGGTGTTGGTGTTTTGGTTCAGTTTTTGCTTCCTTTTGCTTTATTTCCCTGCTGTGTTCAGGTTACAGGGCCTGGTGTGTGTTGTTGTTTTTGCCCGAGTCTTTCTTTTCTTGAGAAGGCTTAGTTGGTTTGTTAATAAAGTTTGGCTGTTAAAAAAAAAATGAATATTTACCATTTATGGAGACCTTAACTTAACATAACTCTAATCTTATATCTTATCTTATATTATCTAATCTTTGCTAACAATGCTACCCTAAACCTAATTAACATGGCGCCACCCACTTCTAAAATTTGAATTTCAAAATCTCCCTCCCACCAATCTGTCATTTATTAGCAGCCATCTTATAGCAATAACCTTTTAATTTCTACCCTCATTAAATGTTGTTTTATTTCCCATGCAACCCTCAGCCTTACAACTTCATCCCATAACAGAGAAACAAACCACTATATATACTCCAATGTTGAGATGCCTTCTGCCATCAAGCATAACCCTTCGTTCAACACCAATCATGGCTAACGACGACGTGCAAGCTTTGCTATCCTACTCCTGCTTGTCTGGTATCATGCATAACACTCACACAACTTCAAATTTCGTATTTTTTTACCAACATTTGTCCATCTTTCTAAACGAACTCTGTTGTCTTTTGTTTTCTTACAACACCGTTGCATCCTAACCCAGTAACTGAGTTAGACAAAGTTGTGAACGAGCTCCGAATGAAGTATAGGACTTACTGCTTCGAGTATAATGTTGAGCATGTGGGTTTCCTTTATATATATCGTTTTGTATTTCTGTTTGTTATTTTATGTCGTTGAACCCTTTACCATTTTGTCTTGATTTCAAATACTTTGCAGGCTATCGTGATGCTCCCAACTTGATGGTGGATTTAAGCGCTTGGTGATGGCACGCCAGTTGCGTCAAGGGGTACACGTCAAGATTGGTGCTCCAACAGTTGGAAGCAATGAAACCCTTTATTTCTGTATTGTCCGCTGAATAAAATAGCCAGGAAGATTTTAGTTATATCGTCTGGATTAGAGATGGCAATATTTTGGGTGTACCATGCAATGCTTATTTTGGAAGGAGTCTTTTTTGTTTTTTTTTTTTTCGTTTTTCTTTTACTTAATGTTGAGTCTTCCAGGAGTTTTCTGTTTTGTGATGGCATCTATCCAATTATGAATCAAATTCGAGTAAGTACCTTTGTTTTGTGTTTTTTGGTCAGTATGCCAAGAACCCACCGTTTTGTTATGACAACTATCCAAATGTTATTTATGGACTTAATTGTAGCACAATATTTTGAGTTAATGAATATGATTTTGAGTCATCTAATATTGTCAACAAAATAAAGGAATGCGATCGAGAACAGTAAAATGATACAATAATAAAAATGGCTTCCAATCTATATTTGTTGTGAAGATATGCACAAACAAAATTACAAGGCTTAATAGCAGTTTTCATCCCCTAAGAAAAAAAACTACAAAACCGCCCCCTAAGTTTTGTAACTGTAGCAGTTTTGGCCCCCAAGGACAATTTTTGGTAAAAAAATAACACGTAACACCTCACTTAGGGTGCCACATCAGCGTAGACCGGGTCAAAATTGGCCTTGGGGCCAAAACTGCCACAGATGCAAAACTTAGGGGGTGGTTTTGCAGTTTTTTTTTAGGGGGCCAAAATCACAACTTTAAAAAAGTTAGGGGGCTAAAACTGCTATTAAGCCAAATTATAAATAACTCAATGCATGGATTTAAAGTTATTACTAGACTCTCACAAGCAAAGACTGTCTTTTTCTTTTTGAATCAAAAGCAACGACTGTCCTGTTAATAGAATGAAACTCATAGGAATAATTTGGTATTTGGGTAAAATATAGATACTGAGTTGCCACCCAAAGTGAGTTATACTTTGTTAAAAATCCATTCTTAGCATTCATGGTGTTCATCTTTCCTTAAAAAAAAATATCTTTCCTTTTTTTTTTTGGGTTAATATGGATCAAATTAAGGACAAATTATGCTTAAATTAATGTTATGTGATATAGCAAAACTAATTATACCAATGAGGTTACCACATGTTTAATAATAGATTTGTAAATAAATCATGTATACAGCAGCGATCATTAAAACTGTTATGAACTTAGACAATTTTTTTATTTTTTTTAACAATCTCTCTATATTTGTTATACAAAGTTTGCCCCACCTTAAACTTAAATATCAGACTCAATATATTATGCCAAATTAAATTTATGGTTGATATTGACTGAAAAATATGTGTTTTTTTTTAAATTTTTTTATGGAATAATATGGTGTATGTATTAAATTTTTATAGGCAATTGTAGTGCACTAGCGCCATATTCATGTGTTATTTTTTTCCTGTTTACAAAGCATTCCATGAAAGATTATCATTTATGTTATTATTAAATATATTAGAGACAAGGGTAGACAGAACTTCAGCTACTTGCTTTGCTAATTAAAGCCAGACAAAACACAATCAGTCTTGGGTATTTCATATGCTCCCATGTTGTAATTATGTCATTTGGTTGTAAATTGTAACGATTTAATTAGCCTTTTGTTTTACCAATGATTAGTTTGATAAGCTTTGTATCTTTTGCACTTACCCATCTGTACAATTCAAATTCATTGATTTAATATTGAGAGTGGTTATAGCTGTATCATTTTTAATTGTGTTGCTCTCAATAAATTCAAATTCATAAGTCAATACTCCCTCCGTTATGAATTATAATCAAATTTGACTTTTTAAATTTATTCATTTAATTTTCACATAAGCATTATTTCATAAGCGTCAAGACAAGAAGTTGTACACGCAAGCATTAATTCATCTTCTATATGGCATTATTGTGAGGTCTTGATGTTGACAACTAATATGAGGTTGTTACATGGTTGCTCACCCGACGAGCTTGATGAAAGGAAAGAATTCACTGAATGGGTTCTTGGAATTGGAGATGGCATCATTAGTGAGAGACGCGATGACGATATAAAGGTACAAATTCTAAAAGATTTGCTTATTCATAGCTCATGTGATCACATTGCTTCAATTGTTGACTACATATATCCTTCCCTTTTGGAAAACATGCATGAACCATGTTTTTTTTCCAAGACAGAGCGATATTAACTCCAAAAAATGTTTTAGTAGATGAAATTAACGATATGTAATGAATTTAATTCCCGGTAAAGAAAGGACTTACTTGAGTTGTGATTCTCTTATATGAAAAACAATTTTGCAATGAGGCCGAATGATATTCACACTCCCGAGTTTCTGAACATAATTAATGCATCCGGTCTTCCAAATCATAAAATGAAGTTGAAGGTCGATGTTCCAGTGATGTTGCTGAGAAACTTAGATACTATTGCATGTTTATGTAACAAAGCTCTGTTAATAATCACTAGGATGGGTGGGTATGTGCTTGAGGGAAATGTCATATCATGAAGCAATATCGAGGAAAAGGTATTTATACCTAGATTGTCATTGACTCCATCCGATACAAGAATTCCATTCAAATTTCAGCGTAGACAATTTCCTATATCAGTATGTTTCGCAATGACTATAAACAAAAGTCAATGACAATCGCTCAGTGAGGTTGGCTTATACTTAACACAATCAGTGTTTTCTCATGGTCAACTATACGTTGCAGTATCAAGGGTTACATCAAGGAAGGGGTTGAAGATTCTTTTAATAGATGAAAACGGTGATTGCATGACTACGACTTCCAACGTAGTATAAAGAGAAGTTTTTTGAAATGTGTAATTTTTAATGCTCTCGAAACGATGAAAAAACGAATTTTTGTACACCAAAATATTTATATAATGTTGGATCGATATTACGTGTTAAATGTATATGACCCGTGCGGCAACACGGGTGGACGATCTAGTAGTATAAAGAGAGAACAAAATGTAAAGTATAACATATAATATTAGGATAAAATATATGACATATAATAGCTGTGAGTTTATTGTCAAAATATATTACGGAAGAGATGAAAATAGAAGATCTGGTCCACGTTTTAGTGTAATATGATTTGGAGTAATGATTCATAACTAATTTAACTACAAATAACGTACACTCTCATAATGCATGCATATACTTTTCAAGACAGGCACAAATTTTGCGCATATGTCAAATCAAATATTGAAGATGATATCATTGATCGGCGGAACACTCGGGGGGGCTAATACGATATTATTGGATTGGATTGTTTTCCGCATGTTGCTGGCAGTGGCACACACCACACCACAATTTCATCATCTCTCCAATAATATCAACACGTTCGGTTTACGGTATTCTTCGTTGTTACAGAGTAGTAATATGTTTGCTATACCTCATTGAAAGGTGTTTGATATGATACGATTAAATATCAATATTACCATTATAATCCAATTATATATTTTCTTTTCAAGTTAACTCGTCTTATTTTAAAAGAGATTTATTTAATGTGTGTTTATGTTTGGGGTAGCGTTAACTCAACAAAAACTCAAGTTTGGCCCGTTTTCAACATGAAAAAGAAGAAGCTACTAATAGTAGCATTTCGAAAAATCCACGTTTGGACCCTTTCCACCACCACTCCAAAGAGTCACTTCGTAAATTTTCAAAAAGACATAGAAGAACATCAACACAACCGCTACATTAAAAAAAAAGTGTCTGATATGTGCCTTTAAAAAATGGTCCAAAGATGAACATTTACCTTTTTAGTAAAAAATGAATTTAATAATAAAAAACGAACATTAATATTTGGGTTAAATAAGTTTTTCGTCCCTATAAATATAGCGAATTTTGATTTTAGTCCCTAAAAAATTAAACCGAATGTTTTCATCCTCATAAAAAAATTTATTTTGTTTTTGGTCCTTAATGACCATTTTATGTTCATTTGAATGTCAAAATTATAACTCTTTTATGTTCAAATTGTATCAATTTTATGTTTGTTCATTATGTTCAACCTTTATATATTCATATTATATTAAAAAAATGTCAAAAACATGTCAAAATTATATCCATTAGGAACCAAAAACAAAATAAAAAATTGTGAGGATAAAAACATTAAGTTTAATTTTTTAGGGACTAAAATCAAAATTCGTAATATTTATAGGGACAAAAAAGTTATTTAACCCTTAATATTTTTATTAAAATTTACTAAAATGGGTCCATATTAGACATTCATTTAAAAGAAAATAGAACAAGAATAAACAAAAAAATAAAAATAGAAGATCTTCAACATAACATGTCATAGTGTTCAGAGGAAGAATATGAAAGATAAAAAAAATTCACATAGGTTAATTATAACCCAACCTATATTAACGGTAAAAAATGTACAAAGCACATACATTCATGTTAGGATAAAAAATATAAGATTTAAATACAAAATATGATAGGTCTATCGTATCATGACACTCTATCGTGGTTATCAAACGAATCCTTAGTTCTTCCACTTATATGGGATTAGATTTTATGTTTCAGTTCATAAAACTAAAGACAATTCAATTTAGAGATATATAGTTTCCCTCTAAATCTAATGATTTATTTTTGAAAGATAAATCTAATGGTTTATTATTGCTGCCTCATAAAATAGTGTTAAAAAATCCAAATCCCTTTTTTTTCTTTCTTTTTTATGATACTATGTGTGTAGTTTAATTAGGACAGATCTACACATAACTTATTAGGGGCAACTTCCCCACAACATATTTATTTTGTTGGAAATTCTATAGTAATTTTGTTTTTGTTCTCAATAAAAATTAAGTTTGACCCCACAAAAATTTCAATAATTTCATTTGTGAAGAATTAAATACATAATCGTACGAGAGATAAATTATTGAAGGATTGTTTGGTCATATACTCAAACAAGACATATTTGGTAGTGTTAAAATGAAAAAGATCATTAAATAATTTTAAAATATGAATAGTCGTGGAAAAATATAACCCGTAGATAATTATGTGTCTTGAATGTCTTCGTATACTATAGTATAAGTTTTGTAATGTCTAATTTTTTACGTAGCAATAACTATAAAATTATTTGATCGTGAACGTATTAATTTTTTTTTATATAAACATTTTATGGCATATGATATTGCCTCCACATATTAAAATTCATGGATCCGTCACTTCAACATGAATGTAGTATAAATACAAATTATATCAATCAATTTTTTATCTTTTTGTAGCAGGCCCTGATAATTGGAACTCTACATAGTATCCTCACTCACAAAAACTTGGGTCTTTTTTGACAGATTACAAGAGTACTAATCTCTACTAGCGTGTTTAGAGCTTTGAAGTTCTTTCCCCTTGTATAAAAATGTGTTATGTGGGGATCAAACATTGGTTAACCTCTACAAACTCAATGTATATAGCTTCACCAACTTAGGCACTTTCAGATCTACAAATCTTTTATGATAACCAACGTTAGAAATAAATTAAAAAGGCGCTCACATTTAAAATTCACTTTATACAAAAGGTAGTAGTATAATAGAAAGTTGTGACTGACTTCATAGTTCATAGGTTAATTTTATTACGAATTATGCACCACATGCACTTAAATAGCTTCATCAACCATTTTGAATTATGCAATCCTCATTAACAAAGCTAAGCCCCCAACAACCGAGTGACAATTTTCTAGTGACTCCACACCTAATAATGGCATGTAATAGAATTCTAGTGAAGTCACATCACTCTCACTATTCGACATGCACACAACAATATATATGATATAGAAAGTAAAAATACAAAGAGTTATTATATAATAAAAGGAAGAAAAACTAGCTAGTTCCAACGACTGCGCAACAAAGTTAAGCACAACATTTATTTGATAGGGTACTTGTTTAGGTGAAAACGTTTAATAGTTTGTTGTACTGGCTAAGTTAGAGTCAATCTTTTAGTTCGATCGCCGACAGTGTACGTACACTTTACTCAGTCACTTGCCTCCATCCCTTTATATCTAAGTATTCTGTTCCCTCTGAACTTTGTCCTTCCATATCTCTTTGCAGTGCACAACAACCACTTTCCAATCATGGTTCAGTCAAAGAAGTTCAGAGGTGTCAGGCAACGACATTGGGGTTCTTGGGTTTCAGAGATTCGTCACCCACTTTTGTAAGCTTCTTTCCATTCCACTCTCCATGTATGTATCTATCTAGTTACATATATTTGTCATAATAAGTCACATCAACGTACCCATTCATCTATAAAGTGCATGTTTTTTTTCTTTAAATTTGTCAAAATCAAGAAGATTATGGTTTATTTTGTCAAATTCACAATGATGTGCACATCTATATATAGTCCTTCGATGTATCCTCTATGTGTATGGTTTGGCGGCATGATATATAGCTATATGTATGTCATTAGATTAAGAGATATCCATTAATCTAACTGCTTGCTGCAAGGTAAAACCTAACCCTAGAGGATCCAAGTTTATAGTCTTTTGACACCACAAGAAAAAATTTGAATGAAGTAAAAAATAAAAAAAAGATGAAAAGAATGCAAATTGATCTCTAGCTAGTTTTTAAATCTCTAGCACTTTGTGATAGAATTATAGACAAATATATATAGTTTTTCTTTGGTTCTAATTTTTGTTGGTAATTTTTTTTAGTAGTGTTGTTTTGCATGTAAATATCAAGTTTGTAACTATTTCATTTGATTTGAAATAGGAAGAGAAGGGTGTGGCTAGGAACATTTGAAACAGCAGAAGAAGCAGCAAGGGCATACGATCAAGCAGCAATTTTAATGAGTGGTAGAAATGCCAAAACAAATTTCCCAATAACACAAACTTCTGAAGGTGATCCAAAAAGCATTACAAGTAATGAGAACAAACCTTCAACTTCAAAGGATCTAGAAGAAATTTTACATGCAAAACTTCGAAAATGTAGCAAGGTACCATCTCCTTCCATGACTTGTTTAAGGCTTGACACAGAGAACTCTCACATTGGTGTGTGGCAAAAGCGTGCTGGGAAGTGTTCTGAATCAAATTGGGTTATGACTGTTCAGCTTGGGAAAAAGATGAGTGTAACCCAAGATAGTGGTAGTAGCAGTAGTAGTTTGGTACCTTCATCGGCGGTCGCAACGCAAGAGGAAATTGTGCGAGGAGAGATTGATGAAGAAGATAGAATCGCACTTCAAATGATAGAGGAACTTCTTAATGACAAGAACTGTCCTAGCCCATCAATTAATAATATTAAGCAAGGGGATGATATTGATAACAGCTTTTTTCTTTAAAATAGTCCTTATTTGATCTCTATAATATAGTACTCACATGTTAATTAATTTAATCTATATCTTTTATCAAGGTCATTATTTGGGAGGAAAAATAAGTTTGTAGACTATAAGTCTACATGTAATGAGTGGGTTTCCATCATTTCTACCATATTGTATAAGTATAACGTATTTATTGATTTTTTTTAAAAATCTCTATAAAGTTGTAATTGTAATTGTAGATTCATGTCTGCCCGATCAATTAACTTAGAAGACATGGTCACCTTTAAAAGAATGTGAACAAATATTGTCAAAGTTCATACAAAGTGCCACTGCATGCCTATTGAGATAAAAGAGTATAACTCATGACAGTTTGAGCAAGTAAAATTGTATATAAAGGGAAGATAAAATTAGATGCTTAGTAAAATAGCAGATCCTGATGATACAGTGAATCTAATTATCGGATCAGTCAGAGATGGAGAGGAAAACTATTTAACTGGCAGCTGACTTGGCATCTAAATGTCTATTTTTTTTTTTTTAACTCCAATTCTAAGAGGGAAGGAAGGAGCTCTGATAATTTGGTGAACAAAAATTGTTCCACCAAAGAATTGATCTTAGTTCTTTTGAATAATTCATTATTTTGTGAAGCTCATTAACTATGTGACTCCAATTTTATCGTTAATTTCTATTTCTTCTATCTTAATAGCAAAACATTTTTTCCAATGACAAATATTACGATTTAATTGTTAGATTAAATATATCGTTATCTGAGTTTGAACTCAGTGCCTCAAACACCTTAATTCTCAGCTAAAACTAGTTGGACTACCACCCCCTTATAGCAAATAGTCAAGAAAATACTTTGAGAATTCCCAAATCCATAGATGAAAATACTTTGCTTGGAACGTGCAAACCTCTAAACCAAGAAAATACTTGAGAATTTCCAAATCCATGATCTTGAAGCTGTGCCTTGATGCGATCAAATTATGCTAAAGAAGCTCCATTCAACAAAATGTCATCAACATAAGCCAAAAGAGTTGTAGTCACTCCCATGTTGGAGAGAAAACAATGTATAATTAAAATTTGATTGGGTACATTAGGGTTGGTAATAGGGCGGAATGGGGACGAGTTTTACCTTTTTTGTTCTTATCCTCGACTCTCATACACTTATTTGTTACCCTACATATACCTAATGGGATGAGATATTGAATCTCCTCATCATCCCAGACGGGATTAGGTATCCCCGCCCCATCCCCGCCACCGTCCCCGTAGTGAATCATTTTTTTCAATAAAAAAGAATTTTTTTCCATTCCAGAATGAAAAGTTGTAATACATTACAATATGCTCACTCTAACATTTCTAGCAACATGTTCACTTTAACATTTCATTGACTGAGGGTGTGAGATGATAGAGATCGATGACTACGGTTAAGGAGAAGAGAGAACTCGAGTGAGTGTCGTCTGCTAGATACACTCTAACTGCATATCTGACTGTGTGAATGAAATGATTTATGGTTTAAGGTTTGAGTTTTTTTTATATAAAAAGAGCAATAAAGTAGTAATAATGTAATTTTCTACATTCAGGACGAGTTTGGGTATGAATTCGGGATGGGTACCTATATCCTCGTCACTCGTTCCGTACCGTGTTTTGAATTCGGAAAAACCCAAATCCATACTCAAACTTAATCTAAGAAAAAGAAACCGTCAAATCGAGGTTGGTTCAGATAGATAATCGTGAGTACGAATTTTGCAGCTATGCCTAACATATATGCCTAAACATATTCTTTTAACAAAAGGGTGTCAATTTCTTATATCACACGTGACTTGCTTGCTTGTGCATATATCCTTATTGGGGTTTGCTAGGATACACCCACTAGTTTTTATTAAGGTGTGTTTTAGCAAAGATATAACTAAAAAGTTGTTAAATACACATTAATATGAATGTTGCTAAAACACTCATTCTAAAAAATAAGTGGGTGTATGTTAGCAACTCCTATATACATTTGCTATAATACACCCACTTATTTTTTAGAAGGTGTGTTTTAGCAAGTTATAACTAAAAAAGTAGTTAAATACACTCTAATGTGTAGCTTGCTAAAACACTCCCACAAAAAAACTAATGGATGTATTCTAGTAAATTTCATCCTTCTTTTAACAAAAGGGTGTCAACTTCTTATATCAGACGGACTTCGTTGCTTGAGCCCATATATATATATATATAAGCTCTTTAACAACTTGCACACTTTGTTAGGTTTGTCACACTTAACACCTTCGGTTACCGACATATACACATTTTCTTGTTAATCTCCATATTAGGAAGTGTTATTGATTATGTAAAAAGAAAATAAAAAAAGGTGTTATTGACAACTAGTGAAGATGCCAATTGTGAATGGAGGCAAGTGCAGGTAAAACATAGGCTAGCTCTTTACTTCTATTCTATACACACCCCATCTATTAATTGTACGCGCCATGCTCAATTTATTTTAGTTTAATTATATACCAATAATAGTCCAATACTTGACTCTATTAAATACACACACTAACTTATTTTATTTTACTTTCGAATAAAATACTAGCTTTAGTTAGAAAATAATTAAAAGGGTTAAAAATGTTTTAGGTCCATATAAAATACTCAACTTTTTTGTTTGTCTCGTTATAAAATTTCTTAGCGTTTAGTCCCTTAAATTTTTCCATCAACACTTTTGGTAAATACTTTTCACTAACTCATTTGTATTATTTAAAATTTTAAATGAGTTTTTGCAAGAATGTTTAAAATATCATAAGAATCTCTCCCAATTTTTTTTAGAATTTTTCAACAAAACATTAAATATCAATTTTTATGTTTTGGTGCCTTAAAATTCATATTTTATTAATGTTTTTTTTTAAAATTCTATTTTTTGAGAGATTTTTATAATATTATGAACAGTTATGCAAACACTTATTTAAATATTTGAAAGATACGCATGACCTGACTTAAAAGCATAAACCAAAAGTTTGGACAGAAAATTTCTGGAGAACTAAAAGTTGTAGAAATATTTTTGAAGGACTGAAATAAAATATTGGGGCTCATCCCCAAAAAAAAGTTTGGGGCTTACTAAAAAAAATGTCGTTGTAGCCCAAAGTCCGAAGATTTTTGAAGAATGCAAATTGAAATATTTGAAGGCCAAAAATTAACTCTTCCTATCAATTGATTGGAAATTCTTGGAGACGATTCTCAAAGAGATGCGGAAAAGGGGATTTGCGATTCTTTGAACCTCAAATTCAAGGATCAAACAAAGTGAAGCAAGTTTAATTGCAAGCATTTAGTGTGAATTTGAACTTCTTGGTAAGTAAGAAAATGAAACTGTAGAAGATCCAGTCATATGCTATTATCAACAGGATGAAGATGCAAGCAATTAAATCGATAGCCCAAGCGGATTAGTGTGAATTTGAACTTCTAGGTCTACCTGTCATTTTTGGTAGAAAGAAGAAAGAGATTTTCTCATTTGTCCAGGACAGAGTTTGGAAGAAGATTAAGGGATGGGAAGAGAAATGCTTGTCGAGAGCGGGTAAAGAAACTCTGATTAAATCGATAGCCCAAGCGATTCCAAACTACATTATGAGCTGCTATAAGATCCCGACGGGCTGCTGTGATAACATGTTGGCGAAATTCTGGTGGGGATCAACTGAACAACGCCGGAAAATTCATTGGCTTAGCTGGGAGAATCTTGGGAAATCTAAAGGTAGAGGTGGTATTGGTTTTAGGGGTTTTGAAGAATTTAATATAGCCCTCCTTGGTAAACAATGTTGGCGGCTGATTCTCAACCAAGACTCTTTGCTTGCCAAAAGCCGCTACTTTCCAAGATCAAATTTTATGGAATCAAGTTATGCTTGGAGAAGCCTAGTCAAAGCGAAAAAAAGTCATTGATTTGGGTGCTAGATGGTCTATTGGGAATGGGACTAAAGTCAGAGTTTGGAAAGACAATTGGTTGCTGAAGTAGACAAATTTCAAAGTCTGGAGCCCGGTGTCGAGTTTGGGTCAGAATGCTATGGTTTGTCATTTAATTGATGTAGACACAAAACCAAGGTGTTGGACAACTTTGCCAACCAAGAAGCTCAACAAATTCTAGACATACCTTTGTCATAGCGACTCCCTGATGATAAGTTGACATGGCATTGGGAAAAAGATGGACAGTACTCTGTGAGATCAACATACCACACTCTAAAGTCTCTAAATGATCAAAACAACCCGGAATTATCTGTTACAAATGATCAAGGTTTGTGGAAGGCAATATGGAAGTTGAAGGTCCCTAATTGTGTGCGTAATTTCTTGTGGAGGCTGGCAAAATTGATTCTTCCTACCAGAGGTCGTCTAGAAAAGAAAGGTGGTTCCTTGGACACAATCTGCCCCCTTTGCTACACCGAAAAAGAGAGTCACGAGCATCTCTTTATGCTCTGCCCGTTAGTGCAGCAGGTATGGTTTTCTTCCCCCCTTGGCCTACATATCCCACATAATGTTAATCTATTATCTTGGTTGCAATCTTGGTTTAAAAGTCCCAATATTTATGCTGCTCAACTGTTTGGCATTACTTTGTGGAGAATATGGGAGAGGAAGAAACAATTGTGTTTTCAATAAACAAAAGTTCTGTCCACCCCTTATAGCAGCAGAAAGTGCTGGATTTACTGATGAATATGCTCCTAGTACCATTTCTGAAGCGGTCCAGATAACACATTTGGCTCCTCCTTGTTGGTGTCCGCCAGGTATGGGCTCAACTAAGATAAATATTGATGCTGGATGTTTTGATAATGGTGTGACAACTTGGGGACTCTTAGAAAGGGATAATAAAGGTGATCTTATCTATGTTACAACTCATGTAGAAAATATCAGTACATTCCCTTTAGTGGCTGAAACTCTTGCTTTAAGATGGTGCCTTAATTGGCTAATCTCCTCCAACCATCCTGTACTTGTTGTCATTGAAACTGACTCAGAATCTACTATTAAATGCTTGCAAGGGAAGTTGAAAGTTGCTGATTTGGACTTGATTATATCTGATTGTATTCATTTTCTTTCTTTAATTCCTAATGTTAGTGTTGCTTTTGTTAGTAGAACCAAAAACAAAGCTGCTCATGGCTTGGTTAAAGTTGCTGTTAGTTTAGGTTCTAAATCTTGGGTGGGTTGTGCCCCTGATCAAATTGTAGCAACTGTTTGTTTGGACTCTCTTTATTCTAGTTAAATGAAATATCTTCCAGTCACAAAAAAAAAAAAAAGAAGATGAAGATGCATGGTGAGAAAATTGAGGAACTAGTCATCATTGAGAAGATCCATCAATTGATGATAACCACGTTTGATTATGTTGTTTGCTCAATTGACAATTGAAGAATCGAACGATGCAAGTACTCCATTTGTTGATGAACTTCAAATAATCTGAATGGTGCATGAACAAAGAATTAAAGGTCATAAAGATAAGGAAGATGTAACACCTCTAATTTTTAATTTTTTTTTTAATATGTAACACCTCTAATTTGTGTGTGTGCGCGTGTGCATGTCTGATATTTATTTTTGATATTTTCATATGTATTCCATTGGCCATGTAAGTGATCACTCTTTTTTTAGTGCATCAACACAATTGGCATTTGAATAAAACCTACTATAATTCTTAATAAATAATAATATACTCCAAATTATTGAAGAGCTTTTCTCACTGTAATTGAGCCACGTATAGAGATGTAAAGTTGTATGGGTGACATATGGTTGTAGAAACATTGAGTTGAGTGTATGTAAATGTGGTTAATGGTATATATAGCTGGTGGGTGTGGTTTATTAGCTTTAGCATGTGTTGAATTTGCATGTCTATGAGCATTCGTAATGATGTCGTAAATTTTCTCTCGCGAGAAATAGCACGATATTAATAATATTTTAGAATAATCATTTTATTTATAGAATTGTTAGAAATTAATTTGTATAGTTATTGGGCTTTTAAAATGATGATAAGAAAATGATTGTTGGAGACTTTTACTCAGCGTGCACCCCTTCTTTGATGCCTCTTGTTGAAACCTTCATGAAGCACCACCCTTTTCATATGTTTCACCAAAGTTATTGCTGGACTGTCAGTGAGACCTTTTTTTATCATCTTTTTATATATATTTTTTGCTCGATTCCTGCTAATATTTATATTAATTATGTAAAACTTTTTTTTGTACCCTGCGTAAATCATCAGTCACGTTTCATTGTCTCTGTGGATTCGTTACTAAGCAATTTTATCTTGGATCAACTTATTGCGCCTATTGATATTTTGGTGTTGCTGAAATTATTGTTAATTTTTGTATCTTATGAGATCGCAAAACCAATTGCAGAGAGTGAATCGAATTCATGGTGTAGAATAAGCACGCTAAACTAGAAAAACCGAATTCCCCACCATTCATCCAAGGCTCGTTGTGTACGACTATAGCCCTTTGAGAGATAATCAAACTAATGTGCAAATATGATATTGAACAATTTTGTAAACTCTTGTCATTCCTAAAATGTTAGGCGTCAAGTTATAGTTTATTTATAATATATTTTTCAAAGACTTTATTAAGAGTTATGTATATTTGAATTATGATATCCTTCTCCTCGATAACTCAATATTAGGTGTTAGGTCACATGTTAGGCGAAAATCATATCTTTATCTATTCGAAATTAACAATATTTTACATCCATAAAAATCCAAATTATAAATCAATTAACATTTAATGCGTAGTTGTAAGGCAATCTATAAAATGACACTTTATTATTAACTCCAAGAGTTTAGTCTCCTAAAAAGATAGATTTTGAACTCAAAGTTTGCGGGTTTGAGCCCATTAAATTTAAATTGATTCACCATTCTTTCATAAAATAAAAATCTTTAAAAAATGACATTTCATTGCGTTAAGAGATATACTTATTTTATGAAGTGAATATTATCTTCCATATAGACTATACAGCATCAACTTCTCTCACATGAGATACAAGTATTATCCATATATTATATATGAAATATTATGTTCATCTATTTGATTGGATAAAAGAGTCAATCATATAGAACTCTAAACTCATCTAATTTTATCCAAAAAATGTTTGAATAGTAAAATTATAAAATATATTGTAGCTGTAAAATTGTCTGTCAAATATATTTTTTCTATTAATTTTGGTAAAGAAATGAATAATATTTAAATATTGTAAGTAAATAATAATCATTTTCAATTAAGGACAAAATTAATCTCATCTATTAGGAGATGCTTGAGTTATATATTGCCTCTCTTTTTATGTCAAAATCTACTAGATCATTCTATTTTTTTCTTAAACCAAAAGTGATGCAAGAAGCACCACGCAACATATATTAACCAAAAGAAAAGAAGTACAAGAAAGAAAAACGGGACTAGACCAAGGAGTAAGGACCTTTCAAGAGGTAATAAATCTGCTATTGGGCTTGCCCAGCCTATTCTTAGTATACTCCTCCTTGATAAGGTCAGGTAAATCTAACCATAAAGCTAAAGAAAAAAAGGAAAAGGTAAGACCAACATTGGCCAACCTATTTGCACATGCATTATCTTCCTTATCAGGTTCATTCCTACGAATCTGGAGGCTCGACTCTGTAAGTGAAAAGTGGCCCGTAATAAAATAAAAATGTATTTTTTTTAAAAGAACAATGTTATATTTAAATTTTTTTAAAAGATAAATACAAGGTGCCGTATATATGTTGTACACCCAAAAGTGAAAATCACTACCATATACATGAGGAACCTCAAACAATCATCCCAAACAAACATTCACCTAACAACAAAAGTAAAAGAACCCAATTCTAATAGGTCTAAAACAAGACAATAGAAAAGGAACGTGGAAACCTGGAGAGTAGTGAGGTAGTACTTTGTAGTACTACCGAGCTATATATTTTTTTAAGCCCATACCTTGGAGAGGTCCAGTTCCATTGAGCGGTTTGCACGCCCCAAAGTCCAGCCCTGTTCCCTATATGTGTAGGTGAAGATCTCATGTTCCTTGTTAGGAGTAAGAAGTTAAGCCACTTAATCCTTAAACATCAAGGCACAACTTTGATAGACCTAAAAACAAGAAGGACATGGTGGGGATCTTATTCTAGACAGAGATTGGTACAACCATTTGAATGTTATATGCTTTTATGGCACATGTTAGAATACAAAAAAAAAAGTGTATTATGTATTAAAAAATTGTATAATTTTTTTTTTTAAAATTGAAGATTAATTTTTTAATAGATCATTTGCAGAATTCATAATATGTGTCACACACATGTTAGCATGACAATATCTTTCGATAAAAAAAAAGCATGACAATTGTTTTTTTTTTATTTTTAGAAATGAACGTAATTTGTATCTGAGAAATGATATTTGTACAACTATTATGTGATAACTTTTGGACAACTTTCTCTCTCATACGCACATGACATTCTTATTCTCTCTTGCTTTTTCTCTCTCAATTGTTTTTGACCAATAAGAAAAGAGAAAAATAAGGTTGTCACTAAAGTTGTCATCTATTAGATGTACAAATGTTCCGTGAGCATAACTCAGTTGGTAGGACAATGCATTATTATATGCAGGGGCCAGGGTTCGAATTCCGGACACCCCACTTATTCACCTTATAAGGTGAACTCTAACTACTAAACTAAAAAAAAAAGTACAAATATCACTACTCTTTGTATATACGGTACAGATCCTACTAAATACTTGCAAACCATATATTTATGAAAAAAATACAAGCACATTCGAAGAATATCCCATTCAAAGATGCTGAATTTAGTTAACACAAAGCCAGTAGCAAGGGGACAGGTAGACACATTTATTCAATTTGATTTATCACCGCAAGCCAAGTAGCATTCCGCAGATATTCTTGCTTTCTTTTTCTTTATTTTATTTTATCCTGACACACATGTCGTGGTCACAACTATGGATATTCCACATGCCCTGGAATTATACCACTAATTATTCACTTCAAAAATAAGCCTTTCAAACCACATGTCACTAATTATTCACTAATTAATTATACATATCTAAATTATCTCATGTCGACATTTTTAAAAAAAATAAATTAGTTTTTGGTGATTATTTATTTAAAAATAAAAGCAACAGTTACTTTCTCATATTTTTCTCCTCACCATACACGGTTCTAGGTGGACTCAATTGGGGCAACTGCACCCACTAATCTTTCGATTATATTTGTTAAATTTTTGATATTTTAATGATTGCCTCTATTAAATAAAAATTTATACTTTAAAAAAGAGTTTCACTCATTAATTTTATAAAATCAATGTGTAAATGCATTTGAGATGAGATTTTGAATAATTTCTACCATATTTTTTAAATATAAAGACACGTAAAAAAACAATTTTAATTTATAGATGTTGATGAGTTTTTAATTTTTCTAATATATAATAGAATAGTGTTTATAATCTCAAGTATTTTGCTCAATAATAATGATGTTATTATTATATCACTTTTACATTGCTAAATTTTTCTCATAAATATCTATCATATAAAATCTTGCCCCCACAAGTCAACATTTTTGGATCCGTCACTGCTCCTCACTTTATATTTTTTAGATTATAGCTGACTTTTTTCTCTAGAAAAAAAAAATATAGCTGAATTCCTCTAAAAAAAAATATTATAGCTGAAATATTTGTTAACAAAATAATAATTTTTTTCTTCCATTTTTATAAGTTTTCTCAGTTGAAGGTAAATCATTTTGAGTCATCGTCAAATATTAAATGTAAATATATTTCTCAATCGAAATTTAAACATCGATTTTATTTTGTTACAAGAATCTAAGCAAATTGCTTTGATAAAAAATATTCTTTTTTTTTACATTTAGTACGAATTACTTATTTAAAGTTTTTTATGTTTTTTGATAAAATAAATTTAAATTGATTAAGTTAGAACTATTTAAGAAATGCTCATAGTATTGGAAAAAAAATCTACTATTGATATTCTTATTATATTTATTTCAAGTAACATAATTATCATTTATTTATCTCAACTTTGACTCATTTGAATTAATTAGATACAATCTACCATTAAAAAAATAACAGATTCCTTCAAAAAAAAATTAAGAAAATAACAGATATTGTCCAACATATTAATTATAAAAAATCACTATTGTAATCAATTTGGTTTTAAGATTTAAAGGACAAATAAGTAGTAGAAAATTTGGTTTTTTCCTTTTTAGTACTCTACATAGAAAAATAGGGTCTTGTTAACGAGTACACCGGGATACTCTTTAAACATTCTAAAACAAGTCATTATTCTTAAAAAAGAAATCAAATATTTTGATTTCCAATGCATTGATCATATGTATTTTCATAAATACTTACTAAAGGAAAAAACAGAAAAATCCAGTCAAGACTCAAACAAGCAAAGAGTTGTTTCAACCACATAAAATTACAAAAGGAAAATTAACATTTTGGGCTTTCATCTACAAATAGGTAGAAACTTTCACTTTATCCATCAACTTCGGAATAAATTTAGCTTTATTGTTAAAGAACATGTTATTCCTTTATGTCCACAACACTGAAACACATCAAAGCCATATTAGCTTAAAAAATGATCGGAGTCATTTTGAACCTCTTGTTGAATAAGCAAACTGAGTAAAATGGTTGCTAATATGATAAGGATCCGCGGAAGAAACACCAATGGAATCCTTAACAAACTGCCAAAGAGTTCCAAAGATGGGATAATGAAGAAGATGATAGGCTGATTCACTATTTTTTTTTTGTGATTTATTGTATCAGTCACATATTTAATATTTTATATATTGTATCAGAGTCACATGATCACAGTCACAATTTTTTTTGTGACCAAAAATTTCTCTTATCTATATTCATGAGTGATGATTTAATTGCTTGAGAGGAAGAACATGAGGAGGAGCTTAGTGTACCGGTAACTAAGGTTAGGATTGTATATCATTGTATTGCACACTTGCCATCCAACAGCAAAGTAAAGAAAAATTGTAAATGAAAAAAAAGAGAAAGAATGATTTTTCTTAAACTTTTATCTAATTGACATTATTCATAATTATCATTAATGTAAAATTGGTACCAAACATTATTTTCTTTTTACTAAAACGAAGGATAATAACTTTCTTTTGACGCAAAAAGGATAATAACGTAGGAGTAATTTATATAGTAATTAATTTTTTTTTTTAAAGGATAAATCAATAACTAATATTCGAGAAAAAAATCTAAACTAGTAAATAAAAATCTTTAAAATAAGGTTGTGCAATTCAACCATAAACTCTTGTATGATCACAAGGTTTTAGATAGAAGATTTAAACATACTTACAAAAATAATAAAAAAATGTAAAAGGAAAACTAAATTAATATTAATTTTTTGAACACACTAATGTGTACTCGTTTAAGTTGATTGTTGGATATCGTTGATATTCAAGTGTGTTTCTCATGTTAGATTTCTTTTGATAACAATTTTGATAAGATTATCAATTCAAAACATCGGTCTAGCTTTAATTATGACCCGCAAGTGGATAATGAGATTCGCCCAATCAAATTAGTCAACATTTAAAATGGATATCAAATTAAAAATAACATTAAATAGTATTAAAAATTTAAAATATATATTTTTCCTTGACCAAAAAAAAAGAAAAAAGAATAGATGAGAGAGAGTTGGAGGGAGGTATAAAACCGAAAATATACTCTTACTACTGTATTTAATTTAAGGATATTCCAACAATACCCTCGAATATTCCTTTCCCTCTTAACCGTTATATTACTCTCTCCTCTCTCACTTTTCCTCCTCCTACTCTTCTTCTCATCCTCCCCTCCCAAACACGCTCATTCTTTTTTCACATTGAAATTCAATTTCAATTTCATTGTGTTCTCTGAGCCATGAAATTCGGTAAGAGTTTAAGCAGCCAGATCGAAAAAACTTTACCAGAATGGCGCGACAAGTTTCTCTCCTACAAAGAACTTAAGAAGAAGCTTAAGAGCTTAGAACCCGCTTCCTCCGCAGGAGATGACCGTCCCTTCAAACGTCTTAAGGTTGATTCCGCCAACGCCGAAGCCGGAGAAATGTCTAAAGAGGAAACTGACTTCAGAAACTTGTTGGAGAATGAACTCGAGAAATTCAATAACTTCTTCGTTGAGAAAGAAGAAGAGTACATTATTAGACTCAAGGTAATCATTTTTAAATAAATTGAATTTTAATTTTAAATTAGACTCACAAGTTTATGTATATAAATGATGAAATTGATTTTTAAGCCATCTGAATGGTTGGTATTAATTTGTAGGAGCTACAAGATAGAGTGGCTAAAGTAAAGGATTATAGTGAAGAGATGATGAAAATTCGCAAAGAAATTGTGGATTTCCATGGAGAGATGGTCTTGCTGGAGAATTACAGTGCCCTCAATTACACAGGTGCTTTCTCAACCTTACAATACAAGTTTTTCTCTGTTGGGGTATTTGAAATGTAATAATCAAATTTGCCACTTGTTACATGATAGAACATGTCCCAAGTAGGTCCCTTTCAGAATTATATAGCAAATCTAAATAAAATGGAAAAGTCCAAAGTAATTAGATGGAATAGGATTCGTTTCCAATCAAAATTGTCCATTGGTTTGGTCCTGAGAATTCTTCTGGATAAGTTAGTAGGACCAAACAAAGCATATGCTATTTTTGGAAAAAGAATCTACTTTGGACATATTCGTTTTGTGAAATTTAATATTCTGCCCTTTTTTGATTCCTCTATTATTGCTTCTTGCTCTTTTATCTACTTGGTAAAGCCCCCAAGAATAGTATGTCCTCAATCTCAATGTTAAGATGCCTATCTTTTTAAATATTCTTATTCACTCTATATATTGTAGAAAAGTCACATTATTTGAAAAGCTTAAACAATTAAACAGGGGAGCTTCACTCTTTTTATTTGTTTACTCTAAAGTTATTCTAGTTTGAAAATGTTACAAAAGCACGTGGAGTCGAATACAAGTGAAGATCTTTGTGTATTCTAAGAGCAACATCTAATTACACATAAAGTAGTATTATCTAAAAAAAGAAGTATTAAAATATTAAGTTATTTAAGGTATTTTCAGTTTGATGATTAATCTTTTCCTTTACATAATTGTTTTTGTGTTTCCTTAGCCGGCACATAATTGGTTTTAACCTGTGTTTCCATTGCCAGCACATTTTAGTATTCTCCTATAAATAACATGTGATTCTCCTATAAACCAACCACTGCCAATTGAAAACAGTAGTTTTAGATCAATTGCCTTTGTATAGAGACACTGCTGTAATTTGCCTAAAATTGGTCGTCTTGAACATCAAATGAAGAATGCCCTATGGTGTTTTCATTTTTTTTAATCAACTACATCGTGTGTATCTAACTATTACCTCACTTTTCCTTCCACAGGGCTAGTGAAAATACTGAAAAAGTATGACAAGAGAACTGGTGCCCTCATTCGCTTGCCCTTCATTCAGAAGGTCTTGCAACAACCTTTCTTTACCACCGATATGCTCTACAAGCTTGTAAAGGAGTGTGAAACAATGCTGGACTACCTTTTTCCTGTGAATGTTCCTCCAGCTGTTGGTGAGATAATCCCTGAAGCTGAAGGATGTGATCCTTCAACTTCAACCACTACCGAGAGTGATGGTTTGCTGATTCCTAAGGAATTAGAGGAGATTGAGTACATGGAGAGCCTTTATATGAAGAGCACCGTATCAGCTTTGCATGTTTTGAAGGAAATTAGAAGTGGAAGCTCGACAGTTAGCATGTTTTCATTGCCACCGTTGCAATCAAGTGGATTGGAAGAAACATGGAAGAAAATTCCAGTTTTGGAACAAGAGGCCAAGTAACTTGCTTGGTTACATTGAGGGCAAGGCATGTTGTCGGATGGCTATTTTTCCCTTTGTTTTGTCTTCTAAATTGGACGCCTCTGTTATAGATACTAACAGTGATGTAAAGATGGAATTAATTTTATAGAATTATATAGGTTCCATGTAATAAAACACCTATGGAATTCAAAGAAGTTATGTTTTGACATTTCGCTGACTCTCAATACTCAATATATAATGTGATTTATGTGTTCTGTATCTGCTTCATACCATAATATAATTATAGGATTCATTCATTTGGAAATCATTCGGATAAATAGTTACCCTCTTCCATTTTTTCTACCTGACAATAATAGAAAACAAGCTAAGCTGCGCTCAGAAGGTGAGTAGTGTGTACTATATAAAAGTTCAATGGTAGTAATGGTAGGTTTGGTGGTGAATTCTCTGGTGGTAGTGTATGCTTAATAACAAATTATACCTGGTAGTGTATGCTTTAATAACAAATTAGACCGTGTGAGCCTTGACCTGCGGTGTCTCATTATATGACAATAATAGAAAACATGGTAAGCTGCACTCAGAATTTGAGTAGTGTGTACTATAAAAAAGTTCAATGGTAATAATGGTAGGTTTGGTGGTGAATTCTCAAGTGGTAGTGTATGATTAATAACAAATTATACCTGGTAGGGTATGCTTTAATAACAAATTAGACCGTGTGAGCCATGATCTGTGGTGTCTCGTTATATGACAATAATAGAAAACATGCTAAGCTGCGCTCAGAAGGCAAGTAGTGTGTACTATAGAAAAGTTCAATGGTAGTAATAGTAGGTTTGGTGGTGAATTCTCAGGTGGTAGTGTACTCTTAACAACAAATTATACCTGGTAGTGTATGCTTTAACAACAAATTAGACCGTGCGAGCCTTGATCTGCGGTGTCTCATTATATGATGAAATGTCAGTGAGGATCTAGTGTATAGATTGAAAATTGTCACTAGTTTTAGCAAACCATACGAGATTCAGCTATAAAATTAGTTGTATTCATGACAGATCAAGGAAGCAAGGACTAATATAATCTCCTGACCAGTCATCCACAAGCAATATATCATCAATAGGGAAGGGAAAACTACCAATGTCAATATAGTCTGGTATGTGTTGTGTTTAATTGTTTATTTGACTATACAACGTAACATACATGTCTCTCGTGTCTTTATTCAGAGGTTCAGCTAGTGGAGATGTGAAGAAATTTGAAATGCAATACATGATCTATATTTCATGTCATGACATACTAATGTATCTTAGTAATGTAATTTTTATAGTGTGAACTTAAGTAGCTTCTGCTTGTGATGTCAAACAAAACATTTGGTTTTAGTAGTTTCCTTCAGTCATCCTCGAATCTGGCTAGCTAATGCAATAATTTACACTCATTCTTTGTCTTAGACAGTTAGCTGCCGGTAATGTGGAATACTGGAAAGTAACTTATAGCATGATTGTTTTATTGTTTTGAAAACAAATGTGCTACATTTTTTTTCTTCTCAATCCAAGCCTTTGTTACTTTTCTGTCATTGGAGCTTTGGAGTTTGTCTGGTTAGGAATTAGGATTCTCTCTCTCTAACATGGATGTGCCTACCCACCTACACACAGAACATAGCTCAGCAGTTGTGTAGTGAATGTGATTTTAGCACATAACTAATGCTTCCTTTAAGTGTGAGGTTAATCTCTGTTGCTCCATGAACAACATGATTTATGCCGAGAAACTTTTGCTTGTCTAGATAATCTAGCAGTCAATCATGTACATCGAATACTTGTTGAATTATGCAAGGTAGTTCTTAGAAACTAACTTGATTTTTGTTCTCAAAATGCATACAACGAGAAATTGTCTTTTGCCTCAACCTCAACAGCGTAGGAGGACATCAAATCTGGTCTTTGTGCAATGCCATCAAATTTTTCAACCATGCAGCTATAGCTTTGGTCATAATGCAATCTTGATGTAACATACTTGATAGGTATATCAAAATACATTCATGTTTGTGATGCAGTTTTCCACCTGGCTTTAAAATGTTGTTGATGCGATGTAAACTCACATTCAATTTAAGTTTGTTGTTTTAGCCAACTCTAACCATAGCGAGGATTGAGGAGATAATGACATCAGTTGAAATTGAAAACACTGGGGATGAGATACAAGACCACAATTTCCTTATTCAGTAATTTATTATTCTGTCTTCTTTTTCTTTTGTATACATGAAACTTGTATTGAGATTTCAAATTGTTTCTATTTCTATTTTGAGTACATAAATCTCTTATATTTTACTTTTTTATATAAGAGTTTGAGTATAGTTATATTGGATTGGTTGATATGTTAGGAGGCAATCATTATGGAGTTAGTTAGTCAACCAATGACCGAACGGCAGCTTGTCAATGAAACTATAAAATATATTGATTTTAGAGTGCAAATAGATCAATTGTATAACTTTTTACACTGTTAATCTATAACAGGTACTGTTGAAGAATCCATGATTTTGTTGGGAGCATCCGTGACTCTTTCATATTTTTATTACCGAATGGAATGAAGTCCGTACGATGTAAGTGGGCGTCTACTGTGAAGTATAATTCACACGGATCAGTTGAAAGGTATAAGGCTTGCTAGATGGCCAAGGGTTTCACTCAGACCTCTGACATAGACTACTCATAGACATTTGCCTCTATTGCAAAATTGAACACGAACTCTTTTATCTCTTGCTGCCAACCTAGATTGGCCCCTACATCAGTTGGATGTTAATTGTTAAGAAAGTCTTCCTCAACGGCGGTCTAGAAGAAGTATACATGGATGGTCCCTAAAATCTAGAGCTCATTATACCATGTAGAAAAAGTAGGGTAATGCTGAAGAAGAAGCCTAGATGTTAATGTGTTGGAACCTGAGGAGATTCTTCACTCTGGTTGGGCTTATAAGTACATTGTTGCAGGCGAGCTAAATAATCTTGTTCCTTGGGAAGTCATTGATAACAATGTCATGGAAAATATGGTTAGGGTGACACTTTGATGTGTCCAAGAACCTTTTCTTAGGCCAGCAATGAAGGGTGTGTTGTTGATGTTTCGAGGGATTGCTGCTGATATACCAATTCCTCCTTTGTCTTGATTCCAGTTATTCATGAAGAAAATGCCGCAGCAGTTCCTCATGTGGCTTTTAAGTTTGTGTTTATTTATTTCTGTCCTGTTATGTATTTTTGTTTTACTTTCAGTTGTTAAAGCGTCTCTATGTTGTGTAGCACTAAAATAATAAAAAAAAACTAATTTAATTATTCCTCATGTCAATTCATGTTAGTACAATTTAGCAGCAGATATTTAGTATTTTCTTAAATGTTTAATTTGACTTAAAATGAACAAAATTGATCGGTTTTATGATTTTCATTTGATAAGAGGTTTACAGAATATCCATCCGATTGATGAGGTTGTCATGTCTCCAAGTTGTGTTGAGAACTTGAGATAAAAGAAGGTAGCCAACTAAAAGTTATTTTGGTTATTCCTCATGTTAATCCATGTTATGTAGCAGTTGATGTTTTAATTAGGGAGCCACCATCGATTCTAATTCAACTTTGTTTTCTATTTTGCCCGAAGGTTAATCCAGTTGGTAAAAAGTGACTTTACAGTGTGAGAATGTGTGTTAAACTTATGCTTTCACCTTGAGGATCTTATTGGTGGACAATCTCTAAAGAGTAATGCTAGCAACACTCTCTTTTGAACACCTTCTCTAACACTCATTCTCTTATTGGTTTAAATCATTGTGGGTATACACTTTGAAAATTGAATCAACACAAAGTGGTGGGACATACGTTGATTTCATCCAATGAAAGAGTGAGTGTTAGAGAGAGTGTTGAAAAGTGAGTGTTGTTAGCATATCCTCATCTGTAAATACATATGCCACCGCTCTTGAGGGCTGCTCTAATCAAGTGAGTTCTGAGATCCTACTTGCATAAATTTTTGGGTTAAATATGTTTCGATCCCTATAAATATGTCAACTTTTCGTTTTAGTCCTTCTAAAATATTTCTTCAACTTTTAGTCCCTAAAAAAAATTTATCATCACAGAAAAATTCATAATATTATAAGAATCTCTCCAAAAATAAATTAGAATTTTTAAAAAACAAATGAATTTAATATGAATTTTTACATTGTGTACGGTTAAAAATTCATATTTAATTTGTGTTTTGTTAAAAAATTCTAATTTTTTTTACAATATTCTACACATTTGTGCATAATTTCATTAAAAAAATACAAAAATTAACTTAAAAATAAGGACCAAAAGTAGTGATTGAAAATTTTATAGGGACTAAAAGTTGAAGAAATTTTTTAGAGGGACTAATACGAAAGTTGGTATATTTATAGGGACCAAAAACATATTTAACCCTAAATTTTTCATGGTTAAATATGTTTTTGGTTCTCTATAAATATATCAACTTTTCGTTTTAGTCCCACTAAAATTTTCCTTCAACTTTTAGTCCTTATAAAATTTTCAATCATTACTTTTGGTCCCTATTTTTAATTTAATTTTTGTAATTTTTAATGAAATTGTGCGGAAATTTGTAAAATATTCTAAAAAAAATTTAAAATTTAAAAAAAAACACAAATTAAATATGAATTAACCTTAAAAAATATAAAAATTCATATTAAATTCATTTTTTTTAAATTAAACTCTTAAAAAAAGAGTGTTTTTTGGATAATAAAAAATTGGGTTAAAAAATATGTCAAATTTTCATTTTAGTCCCTCTAAAAAATTTCTTCAACTTTTAGTCTCCCAAAAATTGTACATCTTCAATTTTGGTCCCTTATTTAAATTAAACTCATGTATAATTTATATTTTTGTAATAAAATTTTACCAAAAAATGTATAATATTATAAGAATCTCTCCCAAAAGAAATTTGAATTTTTTAACAAAACATGAATTAAATATGAATTTTTATATTTTTGGTGGTTAAAAATTCATATTTAATTTTATGTTTTGTTAGAAAATTCTAATTTTTTTTTGGAGAGATTTTTACAATATTTACACATTTATGTATAATTTTATGAAAAAAATACAAAATTTGACTTAAAAATAGGAACCAACGTAGAGATTAAAAAAATTATAGGGACTAAAAATTGAAGGAAAATTTTATAGGAACTAAAACAAAAAGTTTGTATATTTACTGAGATAAAAACATATTTAACCATTTATGTTTTTTTCACTTAGCATCTTGTATTGCTGATATTATTGCTAATGAATTTGCCTCAGTCAAAACGTAACGTAGAATAATAATTCTTTGCTGTCTCAAAGAAAAGGGTGCTTTTACTGATCAACTCAGTTGCCAGACCAGAACTGTTGAGGATCAAAGTTGATTATTGTATTAAAGGGTCTACACGTTAATAATTCTCCTTTTGAAGAGTTGATTATTGTAAGACCCATGACCATTGATTCTCTCTCCGGTCTTGCACAATAATAGTAGGTGAATCCATTAAGTACCCTTCTTGTATTTCCCCATTCACACTTATAAGAACAAAAAGGCTTAGAAGAAAGAAAAAAACTACCCGGTCAGTCAAATAGACTATTATTTCCTCAAACAATAGCATAATGAATAAATTATTTTTGGTCTTGAAATGAGAATGTTTCTTCCAACTAGAGTGGCTAGGACCTTCTGATATAATTTAACATATGAGAGAATTTAAATCATAAAAATATTATATGAAATAAAAAATTAGAATCTTCAACAAGAAATTGAGTCAATGACCATGGGTCTATGCTAAAGGGAGAGCACTGAAGTTGCAAGGCCAAAGAAATTTCTGATTTTCCTTGCCCCACACGGTTTGTGCAGAGGAAACTTTACCTTTTCTTGATATTCCCTCCTAGTTATATTGTACATTAATCAATGAGCACAACAAATGAACCACTGGTTATTATTGATCATGCGTGGAAAATCAGATTCAACGTGGATGACTTGAAACAATGCATGAGGTAGTCAACTCTCAAAAGGAGAATTATTAACTTAGTCCCTTTATTACGAGAATCAACTTTAATCCTTATGTGTATGTAACACCGACACTTTTGAATTCTGAAACAACATTTAGACTTTTGGAATATGTGTGTTCCGGCGTTTGAAACTCGTCAGAGTTTGACATCCATGTATCTAAAAACCTTTTTTTTTCTTTGATTTGACACACCGTACTTTTTGCACACTTCTAAGACATATCCATTGAGGTTATAAGTGTAGAAACAATGATGATGGTGTTAAAAACATTAAATATGATTTCATAATTTGAACCTTTTCGTAGTAGATGGAGGAATGCAAGTGAAGGCTAAAATATCTTGTTTTATCTTTTTTGTAACAAAACAAATTGCCCAATTTAGACGCACATACATATTTTAATTATAAATTAAGATCTTTCATATACAATGCTGATATATTATTTATTTATAATAAGGGTCTGTTTGATTCGAGAGTTTTGGAGGGGCGGGGAGGGGAGGGGAGATTTTTAATTTGAAGTGTTTGGTTCAATTTTTAGAAGGGGAGGAGAGCAAATCTTTTTAAAATTTGATTGCATTGCCATAATTATCCTTAAATTAATTTCAAATCTCAAAATTAACCTTGTAACAACTTTTATTATTATTTATTAT